>ERZ1673744.434-NODE-434-length-56102-cov-5.932164_pt1 | contig 56102 bp, 58 predicted proteins | sample MGYA00580207_ERZ1673744 | MGnify/ENA primary metagenome ERZ1673744 (study PRJEB41218, sample SAMN15661751) | gut metagenome | host: Homo sapiens | place: Canada: London | collected 2015-08-20/2019-03-30 | study: EMG produced TPA metagenomics assembly of... | reverse complement strand
CGCAGTCCTATGAGGCTTCCACACATCCAGTGACGGAAACAGTCGGGATTGCAGGGTTTATGTATGGTTCAGGGCGGTTTTTAATACCTGAATCAGCAGAAAAGCACGGTCCTGGAGGATATGTATCTCTAACAGGGGCCTATGGAACACGACACGAATCTCCAGTGGAAATGGTGGGGGGTCGTTAGGAGTACTTGGCCCTTCTCTGAGGTGTGTCCTTGTACCTGCTGTAGTCCTTTCCGGTGACCATGAGGTCGGAACGCTTGCCTAGGTCTATTCCGTCGAGGAGGTAGAGGTGCGCGTTGTCCACATCCACCAGATCGCTGTTCAGGACCGGACCGAGCAGATCCTCCCCGATGACATTGACCGGCGAACCGCCCAGCATGCGGTTGAACGCAGGGACCACGATGAAGCCCTTCGGCAGATTCGGGAACCTGGCGTCCTGAGCGTCCTCCCTGAATTTTCCCCTGAACCAGCATGGTTCGGTCGTGCGCCTTCCGACGCCGTCTCTGAACATCACGGCCGGATGGTTGTGCGCCATGACGAGGGTCTCGCAGCTCATGACGTCCTCAGATGGCCATGTGTGGCCGTGGATGAACCCAACATCCCCGAGCTTCAAACCAGTGGCGGGGCGGATCTTCACCCTGCCGGGAAGGAACTCCTCTATGCTGGTGTCATGGTTCCCGCGGACCACGTCAATCATGTCGAATCTCTCGAAGAGGCTCTCGAAGAAGTCGGGTATCTCGCGGTATTCCTGCTTGGTCGACCCTGGAACAGAGTCCTTCACATCTCCTATGACGATGAGGCGCGTGACATAGTCGTCCGCTGCCGCCAGAATCGTCTCGTGCATGTCCGATGTGCGAGACACCAGGTGGAATCCTTTCGATCTCAGATGAGATTCCACACCTATGTGCAGGTCCCCTATGACCAGGCAGTTCTCCACGATCAGCGCCGGGATATCGTACACCGGTTGGATCTCTGTCATCTCAGGCCGTCCCTCAGAACATGCGGGATCTCATCGATGACGTCGGTCGCGATGAGTCCGTACGATTTGTCAGCGAAGGCGTATTCGCCCGCCCTGCCGCAGATGTAGGCCGCCAGGCATGCGGAGTCGAATGGTGTCATCCCCTTGGAGAGCAGTGCGGCGGTTGCCCCTGCGAGGACATCGCCGGTTCCCGCACCGGTCATGGCGGGGGTCCCTGTGCGGTTCAACCGCGTCCTCCTGCCATCGGAGATCTCATCGGTTGCGCCCTTGAGAAGGACGACGGCATTCAACTTCTCCGCCAGTTCGTTCGGGCAGCAGGTCCCGCCCAATCTTCTGAACTCCTCATGATGCGGGGTCAGCACGACGTTTCCGCTGAATTCCATCCCGACGACAGCCGTGATGCCGTCGGCGTCTATCACCATCGGGACCTTGCAGGCGGAGACGAACGATCTCACTGCCTCCATCGTGTCCTCGTCCGTTCCGAGGCCGGGACCGATAAGCACGGCATCGTAGTTTTCGGACTCGGAGAGGAGCCGTCCCACGGAATCCGTCGTCAGCCTGTCGCCAGGGAGTCTGGTGATCATGAGTACGGGACTGGCCTCCGCAACGGTATCGAAGATGGATTCTGGAGTGAAGAGTCTGACTATGTCGGCTCCAGTCCTGAGGGCGGACATGGAGGCCATGATCGGGGCTCCGAAGTACGGTCCTCCGGCCACGATCATCAGCCTGCCGTTCTGTCCCTTGTGGCTGCTCTTCCCCGGAACGGGGTATCTGAGCATGTCCCCGGGGCCGGTGGCATCGACCGCCTCCGCGGGGATGCCTATGTCGGCTATGATTATCTCCCCGCTGTTCTCGCGCGTCATCCCCTCCTTGATGTTGTGGAATGTGACCGTGGCTACGGGGTGGACGGACATGTCCGTTCCGAGTCCGGACGGGATGTCGACGGACACGACGGTGCTGGAGTCCGACGATGCTGCGATGAAGCTCCTGTACGGTTCCCTGACGTCTCCTCTCGCTCCCGTCCCCAGGGCGCAGTCCACGACGACATCGTACTCGCGGAGGTCGGTCTTGGAGTAGTCGACGATGGGGCATCTCAGTTCGGAGTAGAAGTGCCACGCCGCATCGGTGTGGATCTCGGAAGGCTTCTTTAGAAGTGACACAGACACCCTGCGGGGATCCATGAACGAGGCGGCGGCGAAGCCGTCGCCGCCGTTGTTTCCCGGTCCGCAGACGAACACGATCCTCCTATCGGGGAATCTCCTGTCCAGGAAATCGGCGACCGCCTTTCCGGCGTTGCCCATGAGCTCTGTGACGAACACCCCGAGAGCCTCGGCGTTGGCATCCATAACCCTGGAGTCCAGAGGACTCATCAAAACAGATCACTTCCTCTGGTTGCTCACGAGGATCTCCCCGATCTTGGGGAGCAGCTCGGTCTTGGACATGACGCCCCTCTCCACCTTGACGCATCCGTGCCTGGCACGGGGCGCCTTCGGATAGGACATGTCCTCGCGGACCTCGTACTCGAGGTCGAGGATCATCGCACCTTTGGCTATGATGTCGAGGTCTGGATTGGACACGCACAGCTCCTTGGGGAGCCTCCTTCCCTCGGACCTGGTGCGGTTGATATCGAAATACTCGGGCCAGAGGGTTATCGCTATGTCCGGGTCGTATGCCATGGCCCCTCTCATTCGCTCTTCGATATTTATTACTTGGCGACTGCGGTTCGGGGACTTCGCCTCAGGACTCGGGAAGTAAGATTGGTCCTAAGGGTTCCGAAGTGCCCATTTTATACTATGCATCAATATCCGAACCATGGATGCCACTCTTCGGAGATTGAAGGTAAGAGACATCCCGCCGGTGCCCCCTGAGATCATCGAATCGTTCAGGAATCACAGGGTCACCATGGTACCGTTCGAGGAGCGTGCGAGGATCATCACGGATCCCGAGCTGAGACTCGAGAACGGTGTCGCGGAGTTCGTCGACGGATCCTTCATGGTCTCCGTGTCTTGTCCCATGCACGGGGTGACACGGGATATGCTCATGTGGTGGCTCTGGTGGTTCCCGCAGGACGTGGAACGCTTCCGTGCCTGGCTGCCCGAGGCGAATTTCGAGATCACGTACTCGGAGGACGACCGCGATTTCTTCATGGCGCAGGATGTCCCATCATTTCGTCCAGTCACGCTCTATCCGAACCAGGCGGTCGGTGATCTCGCCCTGCCGTTCAGGATAGACCTGGTCATGGCAGACGAGTTCGGCTTCACTGCGAAGGACATCGAGGCGGCTGGGAATCCGTTGCTGGTATGCGGCCATATGATGGCCCGTAAGGGCAAGTTCCTCTACTCGGACTTCGTCTACTCCGTGTATCCTACGGATTACGGCAGTTTGTTCAATGCGAGGTTCTGGATAGGTCGCAACAACAGCAACCTTCTTCTGCGTCTGCTCTTGCTGAACGAGCGGAGGATCACGGGTCTCGCAGAGATATGCTATCGCCAGTACGCATGTCTCGACGGGATACTGCCCGAGCTGTACTGGGAGAATCGCCGCAGTTGAGCCGTGGGGCATCCAGACGGATGGATGTTCCCTAGAATTTTGAAATGAAAAAAGAAGACCGAACCCCTGAGGGTCGGTAAGGGGTTTGGTGGATTCGATTACTCAAGCAGAACAGCATTGATGGCGCCATCCTGTCCAGGCCTGGACGTGACGATGGCGTCGCCGATCTCGGTAGTGATGGTCGCCCCTTTGTTCATGATGTTACGCTGAACGTAGTTGGGGTCAGCCGGGTTGGACTTCACAGTCAGGATCTTGACCTTCTTGACTGTGTTGGTCTTCTTGTCGACCACATTGGCGTACTGGGCGCTGAGCATTCCAACCTTGACACTTCCGCCGGCTCCGCGATACTGCTTGAGGCTCTGCTCACCGATTCTGGTGAACTGCTTCTCTCTGCCGATCTCGAATTTCCTCTTGCCCTGGTTGGCGACGAGCCTGCCGCCTGTGGGCTTCCTGTTGGATTTACCCTGCCAAAGTGCCATTGTAATCAAGCAGGCTAATCATGGTTCCATATTTAAAGTTAAGCGTGGAGGGTCGGGGGCCTCGCCCCCGGATGACTCTCATTCGGACGCGGGGCCGAGCATCTCCACTTCGACCTTCCCGTCGGAGACGTCGATCACGGCGCAGTATCCCTCCTTAGCCGGTCCGGGGTTGACGAAGGTGGTGCCGTCGATGACCTTGCATCCGATGGCCTCGTGGATGTGCCCCGAGAGGGCCAGTATGGGATGGAACTCGTCGACGATCCTCTTGACCGCGGGGCTTCCCACATGGGCCCCGGAGGGGATCTCGTCGAGGATGCCGAACGACGGGGCGTGGGTCATGAGGATCATGCCCTCGCACGCGTTCCTCCTCAGTCCGTCGTACAGGTCATCCTCCTCCAGTTCGAAGGCGGTGTGGAAAATGGTGATGTTGGAGCCTCCGAGACCGACCAGCCTGTAGCCGTCAACCTCAGCGGAGTTCCCGTGCATGTCGACCGCTACATCCCTGATCTTCTCGGGCAGGTCCAGCGGGTCGCAGTTGCCGGGGATGACGTAGACCTTGGACTTGATCCTGGATATGATCTCCGCGGCCTGCTCCCCGGTGCCGAAGTCCGTGACGTCGCCGAGGAACACGACGAACTCGGCCTCGCTCCTCTCGATCTCCCTGTTGAAACGGTCGATCATGGATTCGTTCTGGTGCAGGTCGGTGATGACGAGGAATTTCATGGCACCCGAATCGCATCATCCGTACTTACAACTATCACGGTCGGACCCTGAGGGATGCGACCGGGCCGTCCTTGAGGTAGCCTTCGACAATCATGTCCATCATCATGCGGCGGTTCTTCCTGTAGGTGGCCATGACCGCCTCCGCCCTGCGCACGCATTCCATGTCGAACTGTCCGAGTCCGTCGGTTTCCACCGCGCCTCTCGAACTGTCCGAGTCCGGGTCGTCCGACATTACGTCCGCCACCGCCCTCCTGCCATCCTCGGACAGCTGGGGGATGGCCTTGTAGAGCGAGGAGCACTGGATGGACAGGGAGTCCTGTCTCATCAGGAACTTGCGGGCGAGGGGGTCGGACTCCCGGTCCGCGTTGAGCATCATCTTCTGGGATATGCTGGCCGAGAGCACCGTGAGTCCCGCCTCCTCCTCGGGGTCCTTTCTGCCATCCAGGGCGTCGCGTATGTTGTGGATCCTCTCCAGACTGATGCGTACCGACCTCACGGAGAGCTCCACGTTCTCGTCCCTGACCCTGTACGGGAGGACGACGCGGTTGGCGATGGTGGCCACCATGATCCCCGCGGCGGTGAACATCACACGGTCCGTGACCATCCCGGACTCGGGGGTGTCGGCCGTCAGGGACGAGACTATCATGACCAGCAGCGTGAACAGGAACATCTTCCTGTCGTAGCGTCCGTCGTCCAGGAGCACGTAGACGTAGGCGGCCACCACGCCCACGGCCGTCAGGGCGATGCTGTTGTCGCCGGTGGCGATCACCGCGACTGCGAACACCAGGACTCCGAGAACGGTTCCGCTGAAACGCATGACGGACATCTTCCAGGAGTCCTCCACATAGGGCACTATCAGCGCGATGACTGTGTAGAGCAGCACCTGCGCGTTCTCCCAGCCCCAGTACTCCCAGGCGAAGGCGACCATCGCGAATATGAGGCCCATGCGAACCGCGAAGGTGAATCTGGCGGAGTCGCGACGGGCCTCCTCCCTCAGGGCCTTGACGACGGTGCCGATGTCGCGGCCCCTCTCCGACCCGTACGTGCTGTCGTCCCCGCCGGACTCGAGGTAGGCCAGCTCCCTGTGTATGTCCCTCAGGATGAGGTCGGTCCCGCCGGCAGCCCCGGGGTTGGAGGCGAGGTAAGACTCCACCGCGCCCCTGACATCCGATGCGCCGCACTCCCCTCTCTCGTGGGAGACGACAGCATCAAGGACGGATCCGAGGTTCCTCAGGGAGTCCTCGGACCAGTCGCCCCTGCACACCACGCGGCCCAGGTCAGCCAGGGACACCGCCAGGTCAAGAACCGTGCGGTCGTTGGGCGTCGTGAAGAAGTGGCTCTTCAGCCTGTCGTACATGTTGCGGTTCAGGTCGGCCGCGAGCCTGTCGATCTCGGAGTGGTCGGGGGACTCCCCGCGGAGCACAGCCTCCGAGCACCTGCGTATTTCCTCGCACATCGCCACGATCCCGTTGTGGCTGGTCCTGCTGCGGCTCCCCCTGTTCATGACCACGTTCAGTCCGACGATGAACACGGCGCTCACGGCAAGGACCAGGAGGCGGTCCGGCATCTCGGATATGGTGATGGGGGTCGTAACCATCGTCACGTAGAACAGCAGCATCGGGAAGTGCATCGGCGACTTCAGGTCCTGCATGGACAGGAAGACCACCAGGAACACAACTATGAAGTTCACCAGGAGGCCCAGGTAGGGGTCAAGGGACGCCAGGAACGCGCCCACGCCCATCAGGACCATGAAGATCATGATGCTGCACAGGTTGGAGAAGGGTCTCACCGACAGATCCTTGGACAGCATGATCATGGCGGCCGATGCGACTGTCACGCCGACCACCGCGTACGAGGTCCCGAAAAGGGCCAGGAACACGACCATGAAGAGCCCTATGATGAGGAACATGGCCGTCTTGCCGCCAAGAGTCCTGCCATCCATGCTCAAGCCAGGCCTTCCCTCCATAAAAAAACGGCGGAAGCTTCACCGATGCCGATGCATGATCTCAGAGGTCCGAACCCAGACGCTTCTCCATGACGAGGCGCCTGTTGTGGAGTCCCGTCCGCCCCTTCGCGACGTACCCCGACCTCTCGTACAGACGCAGTGCGCCGGAGTTCTCGACGTTCACGTCAAGCCGGACGGTGGATATGCCATCGGACCGGGCCAGATCCTCGACCATTTGCAGGATCCGGGTGCCGATCCCCCTTCCGCGGAACTCCCCGAACAGATAGAGCTTGCTGAGGGCCATGCTTTCCCCGGCGATACCGAATGCCACGTAGCCCGCACGCTCGCTGTCGTACATTATGAAGGCGTAGCGTATGCCCTCGGACATCTGTCTCCTTATCGCATCAGGGGACTGGTTGTCTTCCAGGAACTCCCGGACCACATCCTCCGGTTCGTATCCGTAGACCTCGTAGAACAGTGGATATGCGATCTCCGAGATCATCTCCGCCTCATCCGGTCCGACGAACTCGAGGTCAATCATGCAGGGTTCATGTCGGTCTACCGAGATAAAATCGACAGTGGGTTCCAGAGCATCCCGACTGTTGTCGGAAAGGGCAGTGCAGAGGGAACTCGATAAGAAATGTATGGCGTGGAGAGGGGTCCACTGAACCCCTCTGCAGCCAGACAGTAGGGGAAATCCGTTCAATCGGTCACTCTCCGTCAATCAACGATGCGGCGGTCTCGAGGATGGCCTTCTCGGACCTCTGGCGGGCGTAGTAGCGCTCTGTGGTCTTTGTGGAATTGTGGCCCATGTTCACGCTGACGTTCTCGATGGAGACGCCCCTGTCCTTGAGGTACTGGCCGTAGGTCCTGCGGCACATGCGGCCGTCGAACTCGATACCCGAGAGCTCCTCGGCCCTTTGACGGATCTGGCGGATGGTCTTGTCCGTCAGCCTTCTGAAGTCCTCGAAGGCGAAGAACACGTAATCGGACTCGCCGCCGTGGAGGTCCAGGTAGTTCTGGCGGGCGATGAGGTAGCGGCGGATCGCCGGGACGAACCTGGGGATGATGAATACGGTCCTGGGCTCCCCGTATGTGTCGATCCCCTTGACAACGTCCAGGAAGATCGTGGCGCAGGGGCCGTCGAGGTCGATGTTGGAGACCTTGGCGTTCACGGCCTCCACTGTCCTGAGGCCCGCGCCGGTGCACAGTGCGAACATGCCGTATGCGCGGAGTCCGGATAGGTCGGAGTCGGGGACCTTGGCGGCCAGGGAGAGGATGCGGTCGATTTCTGACGTCTGGAGTACCGGCAGGCGGGCGCAGCTCTTCCTGGAGGAGAGCGCCGGGCATCTGGCCTTGTAGTCCTCGATGCACCTGTTCCCGTAGTATGCGCAGAGCTTGTTCAGGTCGATGAAATCCTTCTTGATGGAGTCGTTACACACATGGCCACCGTTGACCAGGCGGTCCCTGAGGAATTCGTGGTATGCCGCGATGTCGTCCACGGTCAGGTGCTTCGGGGACGTGGTGGAGATCCTGCCTTCGGAGCGGAGGAGGTTCAGGTCCTTCTCCATGCGGTTGTAGCGGCGCTCCATGATCTCCAGGGTGGACTTGGCGCGGTTGCCCCTGTACTTGGACATGACCTCGTTGACGCATTCGCGGAAGGGGTAGCGGCTCATGGGATCACTCGAACCCCGCCTCGTCGAGGCATCTCGCCTCCAGTCCGAAGAAGAACGACTGGAGCTCAAGGAAGCGGCCGATCTCGTCATCCTCGAGGGATGCGATGTTGAAGTTGCGGAGCATCTCGGCCATGCAGCAGATGTCGATGATGCGGGAGAACTGGTGGTAAGCGATTCTCTGCGATCCGCAGGCCCCGTTCGATTCGATGAGGCCTGGTATCACCTCCTGGTAATCGGTTTGGGCGGTCACAGGTAGCTTCGTGTGCTGACCCATTCTGACGGATGGGGCCTCCTCGTTTTCGCGTAGTGCGGTCATCTGTGTTTCCTCCGTAATTCCCGTTTTTGGGTATTTACCAAATCTGGGAAACATATATTTAATACTTCGCAGGAAATTCCCAAAAACGGTAAACATGCAGTTTCTGGGTTCGGTCAGATTGGACGGCTCCAAGCGCATAACGCTGATCAAGGAGGTGGCGGAGATCCTGGAGCTCGGGCCCCAGGACCATGTGATGTTCTACATCGACAACGGGGAGATCATCCTCAGGAGGGTGCTCCCGGAGAGCGAGATGAACGGCATCCGCTACAACAACGACAGCTTCTGGGAGTGGGCGAGGAAGAGGCAGATCGAGATCGACATGATGCCCCCGGAGCAGGCGGAGGTGGCTCAGGCGGACCTCGACGAGAGGAAGGATTCGGTCAGGGATCTCGAGGAGGAGATGAGGAAGCTCGGTTCGAACGGTGGTTCATCTTGACCGGGCAGATTGTCATCGATGAGGGTGGCGATCTCGGGAAAAACGGGTCCATGAGTTTCTGCATGGCCGCCGTTGTGCTGTTCAGGGCGCGTCATCTCCTGAAGATATCAAAGATGATTCCCAATGATGGGAAGGAGCACAAGTGGAGCAACACCGATCCCGAGGAGAGAACGAAGCTCTTCAAGGCCATGGCCGGATGTCAGTTCCAGGTGGTCTACTCTCAATTGGACAAGGCTCGTTCGGTGACCAAGAACACAGTCTATGGTAATGCTCTCTACGAGATTTTCATCCGTCAGGTGCTTGCTGATGCGATGTCCGTCATTCCATGCAAGGACGTGGACATCACAGTAGACCGTTGCAGGTTCATTACATTGGAACGGCTCAGAGAGATAGCCAATGAAGAAGCTGCAAAGGCTGGTGTCAACGTCAAGAAATGTGAGAAAGTCACATCACATCAGAACAGATGTGTTCAAATTGTGGATTATGTGGTCGGAGCGGTCCGGGCCGATGTAGAGAACGGAGACAAAACAATCGAAATCATCAGAGAAAAGGTATCCGTTGCCCGCAGGTACTAAGGGCCGAATTCACGACCAACCTGCGGGTCTTATCAGGATAGTAAAGCATCGTAAACTTCCTATTTAAATAGTCGTTTTTCAGCGCGAAGTCTTGCGACAGCGCACGTTTATGTACCAAAGTAGCCAGATTAGGATCAGCAGGAAGACGATAATATAAACCATGAACAACCCTGCATTGAAATCCAGAGTCAGCAGTGGCATCAACGAACAATAGAGCATGAACAGCCCGACAGCTCTTCCGACCTTCTTCAGATCGTACTCCTTCTTCTCGGATTCTGTCATGGTGTTGACGCCCGCAATCATCCCGATGCCGTGACCGGTCATGAGAACTATCCCGATGATCAGGAAGAACAGGAACAGTCCGCCCAGGAGGACGTAGATGCCGACATCCGAGACCAGCGAGGCGACCAACCCCACAAGGATGAGGATTGGGGCGAACACCATCGTTATGGCAACCATCGTACCGTCTTCCATGATGAAGAATCGGTTGAACAGTTCTTAATATGTAGCCGATGAGATCGAAAGACAACCAATTATATGCGGGCATTTGCATCTATATCCGATCGGAATGCGTTGCAAGTACTGCGGAAAGGACACCGAAGCAGGGCGGTTCTGCAGTGAGAAGTGCAGGTCGGACTTCGAGGTCTTCGAGAGCAGGGTTCAGAGGTATAGGAACCGGTTTTTCGTATGCTTCGCCATCTCGATAGTACTTCCTGTGGCGATCATGTTCGTCGTGGATGCGGACTTGGCTGCTCTGCTTCTGATGATCGTATTCCTGGGCCTGACCTTCATGATATTCCCGTTCTGCACGCCAGAGACCGCGGAGTCCTTCTCTCTGAAGACATCGATAAGGGTCGCAAGAGGATTAGGGGCTGCGATGGTGGTCGTCGGACTGATACTGATGCTGTTCTGCATGGGCCTCATCTGAGTTGGCAATCATCAGGAACCGGTATTCTCAGAGGTTACGAACTCAGCCTCCGGACATCTGTCCCTGAGGATTTCTATGGCGCGCTTCTTGTCGTTGGGCGAGATGCAGATGTAATGGCCGGTGCCACGGTCGTACCAGATCCTGATGGAGTTCGGGGAAGCTCCGTGCATGTTCGAGGCATATTCCTTCTCGAAATCCTCGATCTTCCAGATTTTGTCATAGTATGCCGGAGGCTCGGGTGTAGTCAAAGGGTTGGAGACTGTGACCTTCTCGTCGTCGAAAGTGTACCTTAGCATGAACGGGGTCAGTGCGATGAAGGTCTCTTCGCAGACACCGTGCCTCCAGCTGGTAAACTCATTGTAGGTTGTAAGAAAGGAATGTAATCAGGACATTCAATTCGCACCACATTCAAAGAGCGTCCCATCATCCTCCATTATGTCGATATTCATGAAAAGGGCGGTTTAGCAAGGTTTGCCGACTTTGTTTTGGACCGATTCCCAAACGCAGATGCTCAGCCTTTGCCACCGAAGCGTCTGGCTACCCTGATCCCAGGTCCTTTTCCATCCACATCCGGGTAGAATATGCATCCTTTGACATCCACACGGACCTCATCACACAGTTCGGATACGAGACACGCGGCATGTCCGCGGTCGTAGCTCTTCAGGATTCCGTCGATGATCGAAGGGAGTTTCGGCTCGGATCTGACCAGTGCATCCGCAGCGTGCGTGAGCACCCTCTTGATGGCGATGAATGGTACGAACGAATCGAATCTGGCCTTGACCGATTCATCCTGTATGCCTTCGGCATCGTCCAGAATCGATTGGATCATCACGTCCTCCTCGGACTCCGTTTCAGGATTGCGAACCGTCCCCATGCGGTCTATGCACCAGAGATCGACATCTCCATTGGCATGCTCCTCCAGATTCCACGAGATGTGCATATCGTCAGAGAACCTCAGTTCGACCTCCAATCCGGCAAGCTCATCGGACGTAGATGACATCTGGAGTTTCACCCAGATGTACAAACTGTCCTTGGATTCCGAGGGAGTGAAGAGCTCCCCGTACACGGCTTCCGGAGATATGTTGCAAAAGAGCTGGTGTATACGCAAGCCATCCTTCTCATAACTGTTCGAATCGCGGAACACAAGCTCGGGAATAGGCCGTTTTCTGGTACCACGGTCTATTATGGCGATCACGCTCATGGTGTCGTCGATGCCGCAATAGTCCTGTATGCGCGCCTGATCGATCCCCTTCTCATATTGGGATTCGTTGAACTTGTACAGGCGGACGGGGCAGTCGTCGAAGCAACTCTCGTCGACGTCGATCGGTTCCGGATAACCTGCATCCAGGCACCGGTCTGCGAAAACCTGGGTTCTTGCGATGACCTCTATCGGGTGGGTATAGTCCTTATATGCTTCCCTGAAATCCTTGAACCTGAGGCGGTCGGCGGTCGTCACAACTTCTAAGTGGTCGTAGACCCGGATGATGGAGTAGCAGTTCCCTAGAGCCAGTCTCAGACCGGACAGGGTCAACCCGTCCTCAGGAGCATGGAACGAAGTGAATCTGATGTCAGGAGGGTCCATCCCCATCCTCGCGAGTATGCCGGTGTCATGCGACGACGCTCTTCTCTCGCTGTCGAAGAAGAGATACAAGATATCAGTCTGGATGCTTCTGATGATCTTGTCACTGACAGGTTTGCGGGAGACGTCCACTCTTGCGACAGGCGTCTCCGGGCCGAGCAGCTCCAGGCCGTCCTGTCTGTATATGCAGATGCGTCCTCCTGTACAGCTCAGATACCAGAAGACGAAGAGCATCTGCTCCATATCGTAGTAGGTGCACTCATCATCTGTTGAGTACGTGAACCAGTCCTTTCCTTTTTCGAGAAGAAGGGAGTCGATCATAGAAGGTACAGGATCGGGGCGCGGGATGAGTCCAAAGGACCACCTCTGCAGTTTCAGAGGCCCGTGGACGAGATGCTCTCTGAACTCGCGAGGATTCCACAGGTCGGATCTCGTATGGATCTCCTTTCCGCCGATCGTATGCACTTCATCGACGACAGGACCTCTGGTGGGAGGGATGTGTTCGAGGAAATCTTCGAGAGGCCGATCCGTGATGATAAGGGTCATTGGCTGTAGAATACATGGATGGAATAAAACAGTGGTCATAATCGGGGAATGGTGATTTTCTATGAGCGACTGAAGGGGCACAACATAAAGAAAGCGAGTTTTAACTCACGTATTCTCTATCAAGTCTGGCCCTCGCTACGCTCGGACGGTCGCCGCTGCGCGGCTCCCTGGCGCCGTACGGTCGCGCCCCCTGCCGTGCGGCAGACGGGGGCGACGCCCGTCCGACGCTGTCACCGCTGACGCGGTGATTGGGATAGAACATGGTTGGATGTATGCGAGGGGCCTCGAGGAAGGTCTTAGAGAAGTGATGTGGGCTGAGGAGAGAAGCAAAAGAGAAAAGGACTGATTCCGATTCGATTCATATGGTGGACGGAATCCTCCGTGAGAATCGTGCATCCTTCACGATGATAGCGATCATGTGGGTCGTGGCGATAGTGGCCATGGCCCTCATGCCGGATTCCATCCCTGTTCATTGGGGATTCGACTCTACGGAACCGAATCGTTGGGGGTTCGAAGTTTGAGCTCGTCATTATGCCCATTCTCTTTACGCTAACCTGCCTGATATGCATGGGGATAGGAAGAGCCACCAGAGGAGACACGTACGGTGATGGGAAATCGACTGAGGTCTTCATGCACAAGTGCACTACCGCTCTCACTGTCTTCTTCCTTGTATTGGAGATCGCGCTTCTGATTCTGATAGTTGTCAATCTCTGAGAGTCTGTCATTGCATAGTCCTGTTTGATATGGGCCGTCAAAACATGCGGTCCGGAAACGGAATCCACGGATTCCACGAAGGGAGGCCTGAGAACCATTTATATGATGCCAGCAAGGAGCCGTCCGGGTTGAGATTCTGTCGAAGATAGAGATCATAAGGTCGGGGAACACCAACTGCTATGCCATAAGGTCCGATTCCACAGGCGATATCGTTCTGATCGATGCTGGAACCTCAGAAGATGCAGGATTCATCGAGAAGCTGGAATCGAAAGGGATTCTCCAGAACATCCGGATGATCATCCTCACTCATGGCCATTACGACCATGTCGGTCATGCAGCGGAACTCGGAACCCGGCTCGGAATTCCCGTAGCAATCCACAAGGCGGACGACGACAAGGTCATGATAGGATCTATGGACTTCCCTCCGGCAGAGGGTCTTCTCGGGAAGGCCATCCGTCGTTCTACGCTCAGGGGGAGCGAGAAAGCCCGTTACAAGCCCTTCACTCCGGACATTATCATCGAGGAGGAGGGCCCGTTGGACGGTTTCCCCGAGATGGCCGTGATCCATCTCCCGGGTCATACGGCAGGCTCCATCGGGATCAAGTTCGATGGAGACCTCTTCGCGGGGGATCTCGTGATGAACATGCCTTCCCCTTCGAAGTCGATGTTCGCCGAGGACTTCGGAGAGCTAGACAGGAGCATCCGCAAGGTGCAGGACATGGAAATCGGGATGGTGTATCCCGGACACGGAAGGCCCTTCTCGGGAGATAGGCTCCGGAAGTTATGAGCATCTAACCATGGGAAGATCAGGCATCTCGTCTTGTGGATCTGGGTTGAGCTCAGGTCTGCGGCGCCAGAGGCGATCGATGACGACGGACTCGTCCACCACGCCGAGATAGGACCATGGTGACGGTTCCTTCTTCTTCTCCTTCTGTTGCTTCTGAAGCAGGCCTATGCGGGTCTTGAAACCCTTGCCGTAGGTTATGTCTCTGTTCCTGAAGCACTTGTTGCACAGATGGGTGTACAGGGCGATGAGGAGCTTGTGATCCTTGCAGTCCTTGATTGTCCTCAGGGATGACGTGGAATGGCAGTGATCCTTGGTGATGCACTTGGCCATGTACTTGAACAGGTAGGCGCAGACGTTCTTCCTGCCGCCGAACTTCTGATCCGAAACGACTCCCTCGATGTCGAAGAACCCGTGCTTCCAGACAGGGTTGGAGTCTATGGCCGCACGGTAATCCTCTCTGACGGCCCTTCTCGATCCCTCGTCCTTCCCGAGGCGTTTCAGGAACTCCGGGTCCTCGATGTACCACTTCGACAGGTCGCCCTTGATCTTCTTCCTGCGGACCAGCACCGGTTGATCGAGGACGATCAGGAGATGCGGTGCCGGGTAGCCGTTGGCCTGGGCCTCTTTGCTTACAAGCTTCCCGTTGGTCCCGAAGATCTTGGAGATATTGGCTGCGAAGCCGTTGATCACGTTGTAGATGTTGTCCATGTCCTCCGGACGGGTTGACTTCAGAGCGGCCCACGCCTCCTCGGCAGTGAACTTCCTGGGGTCGAACGTCAGGGTGACGAAGAGCAGCCTGGTCCATCTGAGGTTCCTGAATCCCGGAACCGGTTTGTCGAACACGATTCCTGACATCGCCTCGGAGATCTCGTCGCACAGTGCCGCCTTCCTCACGGCGTAGTACATGTTCCCGCGCTTGGCGACGGGAGCGTAGTAGAACTCATGGGTCTCGTTGTTGTAGAACTCGGACCTGAGCTGCTTCTCGATGTAGTCGAGGAAGGTCTCGTGCAGCCAGTCGTCCTGAATGGTGACGGAGCCTTTGATCAGGACCTCGTACAGCCAATGCGGGTCGACCCAGCGACCGTCGCAGCCGGCTCTCCAACAGGTCTGCGGATGATCCGTCTGTTCCGGACGGATCTCGAACTCCTCCAGGACCGCCTGGGAGGCGTAGCCGGCGGAGCTCATGGAATCCTCCGGCAATCGTCGATATTGTGGGGAAAAAACAGCTTTGAAATTCCTGGCGCGAAAAAATTGAAATCGTAGCCAGATGAAAAATTGGCGTGGAGAGGGGGATTCGAACCCCCGGGTCCTTTTGGGACATAGGATTAGCAGTCCTACGCCTTACCAGGCTGGGCCATCTCCACAGTTACGTACGCGGGAAGCGTGCATTCTCTTTAAAACTTTGCCTGGGCGGTTTGCCGTGTCGACGAGCTCCGTACAAATAATAACCCCTGCAGTCGGTTCCGGGGTCCATGGTCAAGTTAAGCGATGTCGCAAAGGTCCTGGATTCCAGCAACAGCACGGTCAGGTTCTACTACGACAGAAAGGAAGACGAGGTGGTGTGCATCATCGACGCGTTCCTCCCCGCGCAGAGGAGTCTGCTCAAGAGGGTCGAGTCTGACGGGGGTGCGAAGTTCGTGATGGTCGATCCTGTCGAGAACATCGGCTATGCCGCCATGCAGGCGTTCGCAGTCTCGCAGCCTGAAGGCGATCTGAAGGACAGGCTTACTGAGGCGGTTTCAGCCGGAGGTATGAGACGTTTCAGGAACGTGGTCGAGGATTCGGGGATCCTCGATGTGTGGAAGAGCTTCCGCCAGGATTTCCTGGAGTCCGAGGCGCGTGCATGGTGCGAGGCGAATGGCGTCCCGATTTCGGAGTGATCCAGTCGACATCTCCTCCTCTATTATAGGTAATATTAACCTATCAATAATCAAGGGAAAACAGTCCGCGGGTGGCGGCGGCTCCCGTTCCGGGACTCCGCCGCCTATGTCCGCAAACGAATCCGAGAAATATGTATTATATTATACATTAAACAACTTTAATAATCATTCAAATTCTTCCAATATAGGAAAACTTTAAATATAGGTTGTGTGTCAAGGGTATTGTGCGATGCGTCGGAGAGACCCACTCCAGTGGGCTTCTACCGGACAAGTCGCAAGTCGTGTATCGACGAGGAAGGGCCTGAAACACAAGGCTTATATACCTCTGCGATATACAGGGGAATGCGCGATGCGGCGGGGTGACTCACCTGGTGAGAAACCACCGATCCAAGTCACGACGACCTGTATGTCGGCGAGGAAGAGCCTGAAACACAAGGCTTATATACCTCTTCGATATACACGGGAATGCGCGGGTCGCCAAGGCGGCTTGCGAAGATGGAGAATCATGATCTCCTCCCTGCGAGGGAGTGCACTCATGAATTCTGACGTTCGATGCTACGAATGTTCCGTTAGACGGATCATTCGATTGAGTGTGCCGTTTAGCGGGACAGCGGTGAAACATGGTAAACTGCCAGTTTCTTTCATCCATCAGAGACGAAAAGTCAAAGATTTGACTCCGGTTGATCCTGCCGGCGGCCACCGCTATAGGAATTCGATTAAGACATGCGAGTCGAGAGTCTTCGGGACTCGGCGGACTGCTCAGTAACACGTGGAGAACGTGCCCTTAAGTGGAGGATAATCTCGGGAAATTGAGGATAATACTCCATAGATCATGGGATCTGGAATGACCCATGGTTGAAAGTTCCGGCGCTTAAGGATCGCTCTGCGGCCTATCAGGTAGTAGTGGGTGTAACGTACCCCCTAGCCGACGACGGGTATGGGCCTTGAGAGAGGGAGCCCAGAGTTGGATTCTGAGACACGAATCCAGGCCCTACGGGGCGCAGCAGTCGCGAAAACTTCACACTGGGGGCAACCCCGATGAGGGAATTCCTAGTGCTAGGACATTTGTTCTAGCTTTTCTCAAGCGTAGATAACTTGAGGAATAAGGGCTGGGTAAGACGGGTGCCAGCCGCCGCGGTAATACCTGCAGCCCAAGTGGTGGTCGATTTTATTGAGTCTAAAACGTTCGTAGCCGGTCTGGTAAATCCTTGGGTAAATCGGGAAGCTTAACTTTCCGACTTCCGAGGAGACTGCCAGACTTGGGACCGGGAGAGGCAAGAGGTACTTCTGGGGTAGGGGTAAAATCCTGTAATCCTAGAAGGACCACCGGTGGCGAAGGCGTCTTGCTAGAACGGATCCGACGGTGAGGGACGAAGCCCTGGGTCGCAAACGGGATTAGATACCCCGGTAGTCCAGGGTGTAAACGCTGCAGACTTGGTGTTGGAGGCCCTTCGGGGGCATTCAGTGCCGGAGAGAAGTTGTTAAGTCTGCTACTTGGGGAGTACGTCCGCAAGGATGAAACTTAAAGGAATTGGCGGGGGAGCACCGCAACGGGAGGAGCGTGCGGTTTAATTGGATTCAACACCGGAAAACTCACCAAGGGCGACTGTTACATGAAAGCCAGGCTAATGACCTTGCTAGATTTTCAGAGAGGTGGTGCATGGCCGTCGTCAGTTCGTACCGTAAGGCGTTCTCTTAAGTGAGATAACGAACGAGACCCTCACTGATAATTGCTACTCCATCCTCCGGGGTGGAGGCACATTATTGGGACCGCTGGCGCTAAGTCAGAGGAAGGAGAGGTCAACGGTAGGTCAGTATGCCCCGAATCTCTTGGGCTACACGCGCGCTACAAAGGGCGGGACAATGAGCTCCGACGCCGAAAGGCGAAGGTAATCTCGAAACCCGTCCATAGTTCGGATTGAGGGTTGTAACTCACCCTCATGAAGCTGGATTCCGTAGTAATCGCGAATCAACAACTCGCGGTGAATATGCCCCTGCTCCTTGCACACACCGCCCGTCAAACCATCCGAGTTGGGTTTCAGTGAGGTTGCCTCTAATTAGGGTATTCGAACTGAGATTTAGCAAGGAAGGTTAAGTCGTAACAAGGTATCTGTAGGGGAACCTGCAGATGGATCACCTCCTACGCAGGGTGGGGTTCAAACCCCACCCTCAACACACCGTACTTTCGAGTACACATTGCAAGGAAACTCCGAGCGAGTTTCCCGGCAATTCCTTGGCAGCTTACCATGCACTAAACGTAGCATCGAACGTCACTTCCTTTTATTCTACTTCGATTATCTGTTGTTCACCATGGCAGTCATCGTCTATTCCTCGAAATCCGGTTCTACCGAGATGTACGCCCTGTCACTTTCATCGAAGACAGGGCTTGAAGCGTATCCGCTCGGAAAGGAACCAGAATCAGGGGCGATCATCTACATGGGGTGGCTGCGCAACGACGAGATTGTCGGTCTGAAGGGCCTGGACAAGTCCCGCCTGATCGCCGTCGGTGTCATCGGCCTCGACGATGTCGGAAGATTCGACAGGCCGAGGGTCGCAGAGAAGAACGGTGTCAAGGTTCCCGTGTACTATCTTCGCGGATGGATCGACAGATCCAAGCTGAACATCATCGAGAAGGCCGTTCTCACATGGGTGAGCGCGATGATGAAGCTGAAGGGCCTCAACGAGTACAACCAGGCTGTATTCGACGCGATGATGGAGGGCGGCAGCTTCTATGACGAGAAGTATCTGGATCCCATCGTGATGTTCGTGGAATCGAAAGGATGAATGGCAGTCCCGTCCGGGTTCGAACCGAAGTCGCCGGCTCCAAAGGCCAGCATGATTGACCACTACACCACGGGACTATGGAGAGCCCCCAGGTGTTTCATTTATAATTCTCTTTGGTCGGAGCTCACTCGTAGTCTATCTCATATTCCCTGGCTGGGAAGAGCTGTGTGAACAGGACGAAACCGAGCCAGCGTCCGACGGACGGCATCTCGAGCATCGGAGGAACATAGTATCTCCTGACGGACTTCAGCATCATGATTGCCGCGATCGGGATGCACACCACGGTGACGAACAGCGGACTGAGCGTCACGAGTCCTGTGGCCGATGCGGATCCCAGGACTGCACCGATTATGGAGAACACGAACAGGAGCAGGGCGCCCCTCATCACCTTGCGCCACGATGACGGCTTTTTGGATGATATGCCCAGGACGGCGTCCACGGTAGCTATGATCATGATCACGTCGATGATATAGGTCGCCACGCTGATGACGACATCCCCGTAGTCGCTGGTTATGCCCATTCCGAGAACGGCCAGCTGCATGAAGTACACCGCTATGATGAGGAAGAGGAAGAGCTCCGCGATGTACAGGGGGATGGGCAGGCGCTCATGCCCTTCGATCTGCCTTCCGATCCTTTCGGCACCCGCGATCACGCTTCCGGCTACCGGAATCCTCCTCAGGAAGTCATCGGGGCTGTCAGGCATGAGGCAACATCGTTTTTACTGTATATATCATCCCCGTGCCCTATGGAGCGCAACGCGTACGCGGACAGGTTCGCAGACTGTGTGGTCAGACGCACGGAGTACGACACCGTGATGAAGCCAGGAATCATCCTTCTGACCATGGCTCTGCCCGCGCTTCTGGCGCTGGCCGTCGTGACGATCGTAATCGATATGAACATCGGTGTGAACTTCACCGAGGAGGGCGTGAGCGCGGGAATCCTGGTCGCTCTCGTCACCGAGTGCTGCGTGATCGGATACATGCTCTACATGCTGTCCGGAAGGACCGCGCGCCATCAGAAACGCGACGACATCTGGGCGGAAGCGCTCATAGGCTACGCCCGGTCGAACGGCGCCGACACCTCGGAGATGGAGGATCTCGCGAGAAGGATGCACAGGAGGGGGAGGGGACCGCTCAGGGCCCTCTCGCTGGTGATGTGGGGCTTCTCTGTTCTGTTCCTCCTGCTGCTCGGTGTGTATCTGGGTCTCCTGTCCGAGCCCCTGGATCAGAGGGTCTATCTCCTGGGCATGATATCCTACGTCCTGCTGTTGCTCCAGTTCCTGCTCTCGACAGGCGCCACATACGGCTTCCCATACAAGCATGAGAAGGTCCAGGTCGAGTTCACCGAGGCGTTCTCCCGCCGCATGGACGATGTCGGCCTGAGCTTCCCGACTATGAAGCCTCTCGTTGGAAAGCCTCACAGGATAATCATGGGTGTGCTCTTCGTGATAACGTTCGGTCTGTTCTCACTGGTCCTGTTCCTGCTCGCCTGCCGTAACATGAACATCCACATCCACAACCAGTGGGCATACGAGCAGGAGGTCCTGGACACCATCATCCGCATCGAGGGAGGAAAGGGCGTCAGGCCGGTGGAGGGTGCCAAGGTGGGCGCTGCCACCAGAATAGTGAGGTCCCTCTTCTGAACCTCAGACAAGTTTTCCGAGAAGATACGTCGGACGGTTCTCTGTGACCTCGACGTCGACGAACGTCCCATGGGGGACGGTGTCCCTGACCACCACGGGTCTGTAGTTGCCGGTCCTGAGGATGGTTCCATCCTTGCCGGACTCAGTCGCCAACGCACGGTACCTCCTGCCGACCATGGCCGCGTTGACGTCGAGCTCGGTCTCGTTCTTGACCCTGGTCAGCTCAGCCGACCTCTCCGCCGAGATCCTGCCGTGGACCTGCTCCATGGATGCGGCATCGGTTCCGGGACGGGCCGAGAACCTGGTGATGTTGACCGTGTCTGCCCTGAGCTCTCTTATGAGGTCGACGCTCCTCTCGTGGTCCTCATCGGTCTCCCCCGGAAATCCGCAGATCAGGTCCGTGGCTATGCTGATGTCGGGGCATCCGGCGCGGAGGGTGTCGACCAGTTCCATGAATCCCTCGACGGTGTACTTCCTGCGCATGCCCCTCAGGACGGAGTCGCTGCCGCTCTGGACCGGGATGTGGACGAACCTGTACATCCTGTCGTCGTCCATGGCCTCGAGGATGCCGTCCACGACCCTGGACAGGCTGTCGGGGTTCGTCATCCCCAGTCTGATCCTGTACTCCCCGTCCCTTTGCAGCATCGAACGCACGAGCGCGGGCAGGTCCGTTCCGATGTCCCTGCCGTAGCTGGAGGTGTCCTGGGCCGTTATCAGGATCTCCCTGGCGCCTCCGGTGAGGAACCCGTCGAACCTTGCGAGAAGCGTGTCGGCGGGGTAGCTGCGTAGGTCCCCTCTGGCGAACTTGGTGATGCAATAGGAGCAGTGGCCAAGGCACCCCTGGGCTATTGGCAGGATGGCGTCGGACCCGGTCTCCAAGCGGATCGGCGAACCCGCCCTCCCGTAGCATCCTTCGACTATCTCCCCGAATCTGCCGTACTCCTCGAACCTGACGATGGGGGAGTCCGGGAGCCTTATGCGGATGCGCTTCGGCTGGACCTGCGCCATGCATCCCGTGACGATGACCCTCTTGCCCTGTCTCTTGAGTTCGGAGATCCTCGAGAGCATGCGCTTCTCGGTGGTCTCCACGACTGTGCATGTGTTGAGGACGACGACGTCCGCATCGTCGGCGCTGTCCGCCGGTTCGTACCCGAGGGATGCCATGATCTCGGAGAGCTCGCGGCCCTCGCCGAAGTTCATGGTGCATCCGTAGGTCTCGACGTAGTACCTCATCAGCGGGTGCAGGCCTCGGTCGTGGGCACGGCGAAGGCGGTCTTGGCGGAGATCTTGGAGATCTTCGCGTGGATCTTGGCGCCCTTGACTGTTCCGGGGACGACGACGAGGTAGTCGTGGAACTTGCCCACACCGTCGCCCTTCTTCCCGACGTCGGTGATCTGCAGCTCGATGATGTCGCCCTCGCGGAGGGTGTTGGCGGTGTCGGCCCTGACGGACTTCCTGACGGTGATGGGCCTGCGGGCACCGCATGCCTCGCACTCGAGCATGAGTGTCCTTCCGTCCTTGATCATCTTGGTGTCGGGCAGTCCGCACTCGGAGCAGATGACGTACGTCTCCGTGTACATCTGGATCTTGTCGTTAATCTGGTTGGGGCTGATCTTGGCCTTGAACACGGCCCTGCGTCCCTCGACGTTACCCGGGGCGCCCAGCTCCTTGAGGAGGAACTGGAGAACGTGCTGCGGGTCGCGCCTGAGCTTGTCGGTGACGTCGATGAAGTTCCTGAACACGGTGATCTTGCCCTCCTGAAGGATCTCCAGCTCGGGAATCTCGAACCTCTCGTGGTTCTCGATGGTCTCGGGGCATGCGATCTTCGCTCTGTTGAGCATTGCCATGTAGTCATCTTCATCGGACATTTCAAACACCTTGGGACGGCTATTATAGGGTTACTTATAAAGCCTTGTATCGCGCACGTGCGTGCGCGCAGCGATGTCCATTGTTCGGTGATTTCTGTGGGATTTCCGTACGCATCGTCTGGACGGTGCTTCCGCAGGTCTAGATTGGATGTATGCGACATCTGTTTGTTTTTAATAGACTATAGAGGGATGTGACCCATGAACAACAAGGTTCTCGTGGGAATCGTTGCTGTCGTCGTCATAATCGTGGCCGTGGCGGCCATCGGACTGCGGATGAACGGCAACGACAACGGTGGTGACCATGGTGCTGACACGGTCATCATCTACGACGGAAACGGTGGAACGTCCTTCAACAACCAACACATCGTCGAAAGCAATGTGGCGACCGTCAGCACGATGGGATTCAGCTACGGTGACAGGGTGTTCCTGAGCTGGAACACCAGTGCCGATGGGACAGGAACCTCCTACATTGAGGGTATGACGGTGTCCGCCACGCCAGGCGATCCGATAACGCTCTACGCCCAGTGGGGATACACGTTGAACATCTCTATGCTTAACCTAGCCTCATCCACTCTCACACCGATGTTCTTGTCATCGACAAACCAGTTCGTAATTACAAGATTGTTTGATGTTGTACCTGACTCCGGACATGTGTTCATATACGTACAGTCGAACGTGGAGCTGCAGTGGATTACCGAAGATGGAAGCAACACCTTCACGGCGCAGAACGGGAACGACGAGTACACTGTGACGTTAGGGTACACAAGCGGAGTCGAGAACGTACAGTACTTCCTGGATACAGACGGCAATCATGGCATTCGATATTGTTGGTTGGCCCAATGTCTCTCTGGATATGATCCACCGCCACATCAGTTGAAACCGTTTCCCGGGGGATAACCCCCGGTTTTTTTTGAATCAGTCATGTCCTTCCATGTACGCTATCGCGGCGTCCACCAGGCCCTGGTGAAGCGGCGACGGCGAGCCCGGCCTGGACTTGAACTCCGGATGGAACTGGGACGCCACGAAGTACGGGTGACCCTCCAGCTCCCCGATCTCCATCCTGGTGCCGCACTCGGATCTGCCGGTGAACCTCCATCCAGCGTCCTCAATCCTCCGGATGTAGTCGGGGTTCACCTCGTACCTGTGCCTGTGCCTCTCGGAGATGCGGGTGGTGCCGTACAGGGCATGGGCTCTGGAACCTTCGGCGATGGCGACGTCCTGTGCCCCCAGCCTCATGGTCGCCCCCATGTCCGTGACGCCTATCTGCTCCCCCATGATGCATATCACCGGGTCGGGGGTCTGGGGGTCGAACTCAGTGCTGCTGGCCATCTCAAGGCCCAGCACGTGCCTGCAGAACTCTATGGTGGCTATCTGGAACCCCAGACAGACGCCCAGGAACGGGATCTTGTTCTCCCTTGCGTAACGGGCGGCGACGATCTTCCCCTCGACCCCTCTTATGCCGAAACCTCCCGGGACGATGACGCCGTGGACCCCTCCGAGCAGCTTCTCCGGGTCATCTTTCAGCAGGTCGTCCGAGTCGATGAACCTGATCCTGACCTTGCACTCCCTGGCGGCGCCGGCGTGGGTGAATGCCTCGAGGTGCGACAGGTAGGAGTCGGCCAGGGCCGTGTACTTCCCGACGAGGGCGACGGTGACCTCCCTCCTGGGATTGACGACCCTGCTGACGAACCTCTCCCAGGAGTCCATGTCCCTCCTCGTGGTCATGGGGCCCAGCTTCATCTTGTCTATGATGTAGTCGGCCACCCCCTGCCTCTCCAGGTTCAGCGGCACCTCGTATATCGACCTGGCATCGGGCGTGGAGATCACGGCCTCCTCGGGCACGTCGCAGAACATGGCGATTTTCGCTCTTGCCGCGGCCGATATGGGTTCGGAGCACCTTCCGACGATGATGTCGGGCCTGATGCCGATGGACATGAGCTCCTTGACGGAGTGCTGGGTCGGCTTCGTCTTCTCCTCTCCCACCGAGCCCATGATCGGGATGAGCGTGGTGTGGACGAACATGACGTTCTCTTCCCTGCCGAGGTCCCTTCCCAGCTGCCTCGCGGCCTCCAGGAACGGCATGGACTCCATGTCTCCGACGGTACCTCCGAGCTCGACGATGACCACGTCGGCCCCGGACTCCCTGGCGACGGTCGTGATCCTGCGCTTGATCTCGTTGGTTACATGGGGGATGATCTGCACCGTCTTCCCCAGGTACTCGCCGCGCCTCTCGTTCTCGATGACCGAGCGGTACACCTTGCCCGTGGTGATGTTGTGGTCCCTGGTCAGATGGAGGTCCATGAACCTCTCGTAGTTGCCCAGGTCCAGGTCCACCTCCCCTCCGTCGTCCAGCACGTACACCTCGCCGTGCTCGAACGGGTTCATGGTCCCTGCGTCTATGTTCAGGTACGGGTCGATCTTGATGGCGGACACCTTGATCCCGCGGGACTCAAGCAGTCTGCCGATGGACGATGCCGTGATCCCCTTGCCTAGGCCGGAAATCACACCTCCGCTGACGAAAATCAACTTCATTCAAATCAACGGGATTGGATGTAGGCAGATTTCCTAGATAAAGGATACTGTTCATCATCGATTATTAGACAATTGTATCGGAATATAGAACATAATAAGACAAATGCAGTTGGATGCGGAGCGGTTCCATCGCCCAATCTATATGAGCACAGACCGTGATTCGAACCCATAGACAACAAGCGCATAGCGGCTGTCGCAGTGGTCGCCATCGTGCTGTGTATGTCGCTGGCTTACGTCGTGTACGACGATGAACCATCGCAGACGCGCTCATGGAACTACTCCAATCTCGCAGGGAACCTCCCATCGGAGGTGTCCGATGCCACCGACGATTTCTATCTGAACACCAACTACGAATGGCTCTCCGAACATCAGGAGACCGCAGCATCCGATACACTGATGATTTCCATGACGACGCAGGCTCTGACGGACCTGTACTCCCTGGTCGTCACCGATCCGAACGACCCCAACGTGTCCGTGTACTCCGCGTTCCTAGTATCGTACATGGACACCTCCGGGCGCGATTCCGCCGGTACCGGGGACCTCATGCCGTACATAACTGGGCTGATGGAGGCAGACTCCCTGTCGGACCTGACCGACTATCTCATAAGCGGGGACTGCGTGCTGACCGGACCGTTCGTCGATGTCTCCGTGGCCGGATTCGACACGATCTCCGATGAGAACATCCCCGTGGTCTCGTACGATCCCCTGACGCTCTCCTCGCCGTCTCTGTACCTGGGAGACAGCTTCAGATACTACATGGACCCGGCGGAAGATCACTACGCCAAGCTCCTGATGCTCATCGGCTACTCGCAGGAGGAGGCCGATGCCATGAACGACGCCGCAACTTCGCTCGAGGTCAAGCTCGCGTCCGGTATCACCATGTCTGGGATAGCGGACGTCGAGAGCATCTACGTGCCCTACACCACGGAGGAGATGGACGCCGTGTGCTCGTCCTTCCCCATCCTGGAGGTCCTGGAGGCCATGGGGTATCCGTCCGACACTTACTCCGTGTTCAACATGGGATGGCTCACGACCCTCGACTCCCTCTACACGGAGGAGAACTTCGAGGGCCTCAGGGCGATGATTCTCCGCAACACGCTGGATCATGCCAGCGGATTCATGGGAGGGGAGTTCCTGGCGGAGTACACGGACTACAACGCGACCACCCTCGAGGGGTCGTGAGACACCTTCATCAGCACCGACAGGGCAATCCTCGAGCTGCTGAACACCATGTACTGCGACCATGCGGCCAACCCCGAGGCGGAGGCGACGGTCGTCTCCCTGTTCGAGCAGCTGAAGGATGCGTACGCCGAGAGGATCTCCGCGCTCGACTGGATGTCCGAGTCCACCAAGCAGTACGCGCTGGACAAGCTGGATGCCATGACCGTGCTCGTCGGCGGACCGGACACGCTGGACTTCTCCGGCCTGACCCTTCCGTCCACATCCGGCGGGAGCCTGCTAGACGACTACGTGGCGATGAAGCAGTACTACGTCGACGGTAAGTCCGCACTGATCGGGCAGCCGATCGACTCGCCGTACTGGCCCATGCAGGGATACACGGTCTCCGACTACATATCCAGCATCATACTCCTCCCTGACAGGACGATGGACCCGTCGACGGTGATCAACGAGGTCGTGGCCGACATGGGCGGGATGGCACTGGCACTGGACATCGCGTCCGACATCGAGGGCTTCGACTACGTCGAGATGTTCACGGAGTACGCCGACTCCTGGGTGGGCACACTGACCCAGCAGTACGACGACATGTACATGAAGCCCGACGTCCACCCTCCGAACTGCATCCGCGTGAACATGACCGTCCAGCGTTCCAGCAGTTCTTCGACACGTTCGGTGTCGCCGAGGGCGACGGGATGTGGCTGGCACCAGACGACCGCGTCGACATCTGGTGAGACAAACAAACAACGGTGCCGCCTCTGGCACCGTTTCTTCCCTCGTCATAATTATCTACAACCGACCCATCCGGGGAAACGGTGTTTAGTGAATGGAAGGGCACAAGGACATTTCCGAGATGAGCTTCGAGGAATTCTTCTCCGAGAAGGACAGGGCGCCGGTTCAGGCACCCGCACAGGAGCCCAGGCGTCAGCGCCAGGCCCAGCAGAAGGGAGACGTCCAGACGGGCTTCGGCAGCGTCAGCCCCAAGATCAACTACAAGGACGGGAGGTTCCTGCTCTACATACCCAGGTACGGGTCGGGCGAGAACGCCAGGTTCGAGGTCGCCGTGGACTGCGCCCAGGGCGTGGTCCCCCTCGGAAGGCTGGAGTCCGCACCCCGCGCAGGCGGCAGGCTCAGCCGCTCCACGACGGTGGACATCACCGAGGCCGGTATCTCGCCGCTGGAGCCATTCACCCTCGTCATCGACGGCGAGGACGCCTTCCGCTACAAGCCGCGCAACGTCCTCTTCTTCAACAACATCGGTCTCCCGGTCGGGAGGCCCGTCGGCGAGGTCTACGCCGTCCATGCCAGGGGGACGTCCCTGAGGACGGTCAAGACCGAGGTCCTGGACACCATCGAGGTGGGCGACGCCGTGGTCGTCAGGGCGGAGGTCTCCGTCGCAGGCGGCATCTGGCTCGACGACAGGAGGCGCGACAGGCCCTCCGATGCGGCATCGAAGGAGGAACCGCCGGCCGAGGACGCCGCCGCAATCCCGGAGCCGACCGCAGAGGAGGCCCCGAAGGCGAAGCCGAAGGCCAAGAGGAAGAAGGCCAAGGGCTCCCTGAAGGTCCCCGCCGGCGTGCAGGAGGCCGAGGCCTCCGTGGACGGTGTCCGCTACCAGATCCACAGGAGGTTCCCCGCGTTCACCGTGTCAGTGGAGAACTGCGGGCTGGAGGAGTGCACCGTGTCCCTCAGGGACGCGTCAGGCGCGGAGATCGCCGGAGGGACCGCCCCCGTGTCGGCGAACATGACGTTCGAGACCGAGTCGGACGGCCTCCTCGAGATCGTCCTGAGCAGGGACGCGCAGGTGCTGGCATCCGAGAGGTTCGTCTACATCCCGGACCTCGAGTGCAGCCGTCCGGGCAAGGGGGACATCCCCGCGGACCCGAGCCTCACGTTCACCGCGTTCGGCGAGACCGTCGAGACCGACATCTACGAGGGCCCGTACACGGTCACCCGCAACGGGAAGGAGATAACCATACTCTGGAACATCCCTGCCGTGACCTACGACATCGGCGCCGGGCCCGTCCGCTTCGAGCCGTTCTCGGCGGACGTCGGCGAGCTGGGGGATACGCTCATCGTGACGGTCACCGGCGCCAGGAAGAAGGCGCTGTTCTTCGGCGGCGACAAGGGCAAGAAGAGGGAGATCACCCCCGACTGGACGGACGACACCTACAGGGTCCCCCTGGATCCAATCAGGGAGGAGGTGTACTCGTCCAATGCCCCGGAGTTCACGGTGTACATCACGGTGAACTCGTTCCCCATGAGGAGGTTCATGACCATAAGGAACCCTCCGCGCATGTCCGCCTCCTTCGCGGACGGCAGCATCATCGCCGAGGTCTCCCAGACGGGCGACTACGTCTGCCGCCTCTACAGGGTGGACAAGACCGTCGAGGAGGTCGCGCTCCAGGCCGGGTCCAACACCGTCCCGGTGTCCGCCGATGTGGTGGAGGCCGAGGTGGCCGAGGTCCACGACGGGAGGGACAGGGCGTCCGTGCCCGTGTCCGTCAGACCTCTGCCGTTCCTCTGGAGGGACGAGACCGGCGAGTTCTGGCTCTACGTCAGCAGGAGCAAGCGCATCCCGCTCCCCGACGACCTGGTGTCGGCGGGCAGGCCGGACGCGGCCAGGGTCAGGGCCTGGCACGATCAGATAACACGCATGAACCCCGAGCTCAGGGACGTCACCACGCAGATGATGCAGAGGGCGTTCGACACCGCGGAGTGGTGACATGGAGCGCAGGTTCTCACGCTCGGCAGAGTCCACCATGGACTCGTTCATCATGGGCCTCGTGGAGGTCGCGGCCCGGCCCGGGATGATCTCGTTCGCCACGGGACTCCCGGACAACACGCTGTTCGACACCCAGGCGCTCGTCAGGGCGATGGAGGAGGTCATGTCCGAGGATCCCTGCGGGGCGCTGCAGTACGACACACCCACAGGATACATCCCCCTGAGGAAGCGCATCGCGGAGAGGTGCGGCAGGGTCCTCGGATTCGACGTCGGGTACGAGGACGTGCTGATGACCAGCGGCTCCCAGGTGTGCTTCGACCTCATCGGGAAGATGTTCCTGGACCACGGCGACGTGATGGCCGTGGAGAACCCCGGCTACCTGGGCGCGATACAGGCCTACTCCGCCTACTCGCCCGACTTCCGCGGCGTCGACATCGACGGCGAAGGCCCCGACCTGGGTCAGCTGTCCGCCGCGGTGGGGGACGGCGCCAGGCTGTTCTACTCGATCCCCAACCACCAGAACCCGTCGGGGGTCAGCTACTCCGAGGACGCCAGGAGGGGCGTCGCCGAGATCATTGGCGGGTCGGGGTGCGTCCTCGTGGAGGACGACGCCTACGGTGAGCTGGGATACCACGGGAGGGTCGGCAGGACCATGAAGTCCATGATCCCCGACGACACCATACTGACCGGGTCCTTCTCCAAGACCATATCGCCCGGCATGAGGGTCGGCTGGATGGTGGTCCCGGAGTGGATGAGGAAGAAGGCGGGGAGGTCCCTGGAGGCATGCTGTCTCCAGTCCAACACCTTCTGCCAGAGGGTCATCGACAGGTTCATGGCCGACGTCGACTACGACTCGTACCTGGACGTCCTCCGCAGGGGCTACGCCCGCAAGAAGCAGGTCTTCATGGACGCCATGGAGGACTGCCTCCCGGACACCGTGTCCTGGAACGACCCGGAGGGCGGGATGTTCGTCTGGCTCAGGACCCCCGAGGGGACCGATGCGATGAGGCTCTACGAGAGGGCCCTGGAGGGCAAGCTCGTGGTCATGCCGGGGCACCCGTTCCACGTGAGGGGCGGAGCCAACACGATCAGGCTGAACTTCGCCACCCCGTCTGACGAGCAGATCGCGGACGGGATGAGGGTGCTCGGGGCCGCATGCAGGGACCTATATAGTTAACGGTCCTTTACCCATCGGTACGTAGGGGTCCTGAAACTAAGCCCTCCATCTGAATATTTTTAAATATCATGTGAGGCTAGCCACCTTAGCATTAGAGGTCCGACCTAGGTCGGGCTATCGACGTTCCAATCGAAATCAAGAGAAATTCGAGGTGAAAATGTGGGAAACGGTCTGTACACCGCAAGGAAAATGAAGACTGACCGCCAGAAGTTCCGCTGGCTGGACAGGGGCTACAAGAAGAGGGTCCTCAAGCTGAGGGAGAAGTCCGATCCGCTCGAGGGATCCGCCCAGGCCCGTGGAATCGTCCTGGAGAAGGTCGGTATCGAGGCCAAGCAGCCCAACTCCGCGATCAGGAAGTGCGTCAAGGTCCAGCTCATCAAGAACGGACGCCAGATCACTGCCTTCGCCGTCGGAGACGGAGCCATCAACTTCATCGACGAGCACGACGAGGTCATGGTCGAGGGTATCGGCGGAAGGATGGGAAGGTCCTACGGAGACATTCCCGGAGTCCGTTACAAAGTCATCAAAGTCAACAACGTCTCCCTGGACCAGATGGTCAGGGGCAGGACGGACAAACCCGTGAGATGATTCACATGGCAGACGAGATCGTAGCACAGAAAGCGCTCATCTTCGGCAAGTACGACACCTCCGAGGTCGTCGTCAACGACGGAGGACTTGCCAAATACATCGACCTCACGCCCACCAACGTCCCCCACTCCGGTGGAAAGCACGCCAACAGGTGGTTCGGGAAGTCGAAGCTGAGCATCGTCGAGAGGCTCATCAACAACATCATGAGGACCGAGAAGTACACCGGAAAGAAGATGAAGGCGTACAAGACCGTGGCCCAGGCGTTCGACATCGTCGCCGCCAAGACCCACAAGAACCCGGTCCAGGTCCTGATCGAGGGTCTCGAGAACGCCGCCCCCCGCGAGGAGGTCACCAGGCTGCAGTTCGGAGGAATCTCCGTCCCCAAGGCCGTGGACATCTCCCCCCAGAGGAGGCTCGACATCGCCCTGAGGAACCTCAGCACCGGTGTCGTCCAGGCTTCCACCAAGAACAAGAAACCCATCTACGAGTGCCTCGCCGACGAGCTGATGCTCGCCGCGAAGGGTGACATCACCTCCTACTCCGTCGCCAAGAAGGAAGAGGTCGAGAGGGTCGCCCAGTCGGCCAGATGATAACGATAAAAGGTGAGTGAACATGGGCCGCAGAGAAGACAACGCAAAGAAAGCAGTCGAGCTGATGAAAGACCAGAAGCTCATCAGGAACCTCGGAACTGCCGCGCATATCGACCACGGAAAGACCACATTCTCCGACAACCTGATCGCAGGTGCCGGAATGATGTCCTCCGAGACAGCTGGAGAGCAGCGCCTGCTCGACTACGACGAGCAGGAGGCCGCCAGGGGAATCACCATCAACGCCGCGTCCGCGGCCATGGTCGTTCCCTACAAGGAGCCCGGAACCAACAAGGTCGACCACTACCTGGTCAACCTGATCGACACCCCCGGACACGTCGACTTCGGCGGAGACGTCACCAGGGCCATGAGGGCTCTGGACGGTGTCTACATCCTGTGCTGCGCGGTCGAGGGAATCATGCCTCAGACAGAGACCGTCATCAGGCAGGCTCTGAAGGAGAGGGTCAGGCCCATGCTGTTCATCAACAAGGTCGACAGGGCCATCGTCGAGCAGCAGCTCACCCCCCAGATGATGATCGACAAGTTCTCCAAGATCATCACCGAGTTCAACAAGAAGATCGCCGACATCCTCCCCGCACCCCTCAACAAGCAGTGGCAGGTCAGTCTCCAGGACGGTACCGTCGCTCTGGGATCCGCCTACAACAACTGGGCGGTCTCCATCCCCTACCTCCAGAGGCCCGAGCTCAAGAAGATGGGCATGAATCTGACCAAGGTCTTCGAGTACTGCGGAAGGGAGGGCGGACAGGCCGAGCTGGCCAAGCTGATCCCCCTCGCCGATGTCGCCCTCGAGATGGCCATCAACCACATCCCCTGCCCGCCCGACGCTCAGAAGGTCCGTATCCCCGTCATCTGGAAGGGAGACCTGAAGTCCAAGATCGGCCAGGAGATGCTGAACTGCGACCCCAACGGAGACGTCGCCATGATGGTCACCAAGATCATCATGGACAAGCAGGCCGGAGAGATCGCCATCGGAAGGCTGTTCTCAGGTACCGTCAAGAAGGGTCAGACCCTGTACATCGCCGGACAGCCCAACCCCCAGAGGGTCCAGACCGTCGCCCTGATGGTCGGAGCCGACAGGACACCCATCGAGGAGTGTAAGGCCGGTAACATCGTCGCGCTGACCGGACTCAAGGACGCCATCGCCGGAAGCACCGTGTCCTCCATCAAGGACATGGAGCCCTTCGAGAAGATGTCCCACTACTCCGAGCCCGTCATCACCAAGGCCATCGAGGCCAAGAACATGGCCGACCTGCCCAAGCTGGTCGAGGTCCTCAGGGTCATCGCCAAGGCCGACCCCTCGCTGAACATCGAGATCAACAACGAGACCGGCGAGCACCTGATGTCCGGAATGGGAGAGCTCCACCTGGAGATCACCGAGTACAGGATCAAGAACGAGCAGGGCGTCGACATCATCGCGTCCCCTCCGATCGTCGTGTACCAGGAGTCCGTCAAGGGATCCAACCCCAGCGAGTTCGAGGGTAAGTCGCCCAACAAGCACAACAAGTTCTACTTCATCGTCAGCCCCCTGGAGGAGTCCGTCAAGGACGCCATCAGGAGGAACGAGATCGACGTGGACTCCAAGATCAAGGACCCCAAGGCCCTTGCCCAGCAGCTGATGGGACTCGGAATGAGCGATGTCGAGGCCAAGGGCGTCGTCGCGTTCAAGAACAACAACGTCCTGATCGACTGCACCAAGGGAATCCAGTACCTGCACGAGACCATGGAGCTCGTGAAGCAGTCCTTCGAGGAGGCCATGATGAGGGGACCCCTCGCCAACGAGAAGGTCGCCGGACTCAAGGTCTGCCTGATGGACGCCAAGCTGCACGAGGATACCATCCACAGGGGACCCGCCCAGATCATCCCCGCAGTCAGGGACGGTATCTACGGAGCCATGTGCCAGGCCGGCAGGATCCTGCTCGAGCCCATGCAGAAGCTGTACGTCGCAGTTCCCCCCGACTACATGGGAGGAGCCGTCAACCTGATCAACCAGCGCCGCGGAACCATCCTCGAGATGGGTCAGGAGGGTTCCGACTCCACAGTCACCGCCGAGGTGCCCGTCGCGGACATGTTCGGATTCTCGTCCGACATCCGTGGATCGACCCAGGGACGCGCAATCTGGTCCCTGGAGAACGCAGGGTTCCACCAGGTCCCGCCCGAGCTTCAGAAGAAGATCGTCACCGAGATCAGGACCCGCAAGGGACTCAACCCCGAGCCCTACGACGACAAGTACTACGCCGGCCTCTGAGGCTGAGCCGCAGTCTGTAAACCTTATATACCAAACCCCTTATCGCTCACAATAGCGTTCCATATCGGAGGAATGAAAATGGCAGAGAAAGAGCACATGAATCTGGTCATCATCGGCCACGTCGACCACGGAAAGTCCACCCTCACCGGAAGGATCCTCCTGGAGACCGGCGCGATCGACCCCCACATCGTCGAGAAATACAAGAAAGAGGCAGAGGAGAAAGGAAAGGGATCCTTCTACTTCGCTTGGGTCATGGACGGACTCAAAGAGGAGAGGGAGAGGGGAGTTACCATCGATGTCGCCCACAAGAAGTTCTACACCGACAAGTACTACTTCACCGTCATCGACGCCCCCGGACACCGTGACTTCGTCAAGAACATGATCACCGGAACCTCCCAGGCCGATGCCGCTATCATCACCTGCTCCGCTATCGAGGGACCCCAGGCTCAGACCAAGGAGCACGTCTTCCTCGCCACCACCCTCGGTGTCAAGCAGATCATCGTCGCCATCAACAAGATGGACGCCGTCAAGTACGACCAGGCCAAGTACAACGAGGCCAAAGAGGCCATGACCAAGCTGATGAAGATGGTCGGAGTCAAGACCGACGAGGTCCCCTTCATCCCCGTGTCCGCCTACAACGGAGACAACATCAAGGTCCCCTCCCCCGAGATGCCCTGGTACAAGGGACCCACCCTCATCCAGGCCCTCGACAACCTCAAGGTCCCCGAGAAGCACACCGAGAAGCCCCTCAGGCTGCCCATTCAGGATGTCTACACCATCACTGGAATCGGAACCGTTCCCGTCGGACGTGTCGAGACCGGAATCCTCAAGCCCAACATGAAGGTCATGTTCGAGCCTTCCCACGTTCAGGGAGAGGTCAAATCCATCGAGATGCACCACGAGCAGCTGCCCCAGGCTCTTCCCGGTGACAACGTCGGATTCAACGTCCGTGGAGTCGCCAAGAACGACGTCAAGAGGGGAGATGTCGCCGGACCCATCGAGAACCCTCCGTCCGTCGCCAAGACCTTCACCGCTCAGATCGTCGTGCTGAACCACCCCTCGGTCATCACAGTCGGATACACCCCCGTGTTCCACTGCCACACCACCCAGACCGCCTGCAGGTTCGTCGAGCTCGTCAAGACCATCGACCCCAAGTCCGGACAGGTCAAGGCCGACCACCCCGACTTCCTCAAGACCGGTGACATCGCCGTCGTGAAGCTGGAGCCCACCAAGCCCATGGTCATCGAGACCGCCAAAGAGTTCCCGCCCCTCGGAAGGTTCGCCATCCGTGACATGGGACAGACCGTCGCTGCTGGAATGTGCATCGAAGTCGAGAAGGCCTGAAGGCCCTCTCCCCTTCACTTTATCTCTAAGGGATAAAAGATGTCACAGCGCGCAAGAATCTCTCTCAGCGGCGAGGATTCCGCAAAGGTCGACAGCGTCTGCGCCCAGATCAAGGGTATCTCGCAGAGGACCGGAGTGGACATCCGCGGCCCCGTGCCCCTTCCCACGAAGAAGCTCAGGGTTCCCTGCAGGAAGAGTCCTGACGGAGAGGGAAGCGAGACGTGGGACCACTGGGAGAAGCGTATCCACAAGAGGCTCATCGACCTGGACGCTGACGAGCGCGCCCTCAGGCAGCTCATGAGGATCCAGGTTCCCGATGGCGTCAACATCGAGATCGTTCTCCGCAGCGTCTGAAACCTCTACAATCAAGACGGGGGAAACCCCGTCCCTTACCATCATCGAATTTTCGGAACAGATTCCACACCCGTTCCGTCTGTCATCTTTTTGAACCGTCACTTCGATTCGTTCGCATGAACGGTAACAACGTCAAGCTCATGGGCGTGGCGGTGGTCGTCATCATCGTCTGTCTGCTGTCTCGTACCTCTACATGGATGACGGTTCCGAGGACAGGAGGGAGATGCAGTGGGAGACTACCGCATCTACGTCGACATCTACTAGGACTCCGACGGGTACCGCACCCAGAACCTCGTGACGGAGACCATCGTCGGCACCGAGGGCGGAACGTATCTGATCCGCAGTGACGACGGCCTCTCCAGCACCACGTTCTACGCCGATTACGAGTATCTGCACCCGGAGTTCCCCGACGAGTATTGGTGACGGAGGAGATCGCCGTCGAGATACCCTTCGTCGGGGAGAGGGTCTGCACGATGTACTCCTTCGAGGAGGCGGAAGGTCTCACGATCATCTACGTCGACCCCGACACGGGGGATGTGCTCTAAGAAACAGGGATGTCCACATCCGTCTCTACCGAGATAATCGCGGAACGCGTTCTGATCTCGGACTCCACATCCATGCAGGAACCCGAGTTCGGGTCCAGCACCTACCACACCGACCTGACGGTCGGCGACTACATAGCCTTCTACGCAAGCACCGACGTCGTCGACGGCATCACCATCACGTACTCTGTCGAGACCATGAACGACGACGGCACAGTCACGTTCTACGACGACTTCCGGGAGAGGTTCGTCACATGCACCGTGGAGGAGTTCTTCGCTGGTGGCATCACAGGGGACTACGTTGTGAGGGGGACATCGCTGGTCGATCAGAGCTATGGACCCAGGCTCTGCGAGGTACGCGGCTACGATACGGATGCAGGATACATCTACACCTATGTCGGAGTCGATGACGGGATCTGCTACGCGTTCAAGCTGTCCGATTCCGACGGGAACGACGCCTGCAGTGCGACCCTGGCCTATTCCAACATGATCTGCGGCGACCTGGGGATCGTCGGGCAGGATGAACTCTCCGCGGGGGACAGTCAGACTGTACTCACCATATACAGCGACCCAGAGGGCGGAGTGGACCACAGCATCGTGGTCAACCAGGTCCAGCAGGTCGTCGACGGCATCATCGCCGGAGACATCTACGTGGACGGCACCTACAGCACATCGTTCATAGGATCCCACGTCACAGAGCCCATGGGGGACAGCATCGGAAGCGCCACCCTCCACACCGTGTACGGCGAGCTCGACTGCGACATCCTGTTGACACAGACGAACGGGGTCACGACCTACCTCTACGTCCATGACGGCATCGTCGTGTACGAGAGCCGTATCACCGACCTCGGAGACGGCAGGACCGTCAGCGAGGAGCGCATGCTGATCACGTACACATCGCTCGACGGCACGGACGTCACGGGCGGCAGGACCAACCTCGGTTACGTCGAGGCGGGATCGTGGTTCGATTACAACATCTACATCAACGATTCGCCCTTTGACAGCATCTCATACGACATGGTGTCCGTCGACGGGGATGGGCGATGGTCTCCGTCGACGGCGACGAGCCCGTTCAGATGACCGTCTATCAGCTCCTGAACGGGTATCCCGAGGGCGCAGGGCTCCGGCTCATCGGACAGTCCGTTCTCGAGACCATGTGGGGCAACATCGTCTGTGACGTGTACTCCCTGGAGGCCCAGTACGAGACGTACTACTACATCGGTGCATCCGACGGTGTGAACTACATGACGGAGTACATGGTCGGCGGGACCTCTACACGGTGTACCTGGAAGGCTCCTCGACGGTCATCTGAAACCCATTCGGGGGGTTCCGGCCCCTCGCCAAAACCTTTCAGGTTCTAGACATCCGTCTACCTTACGGAGCCGCACCGCATCGTACGGTCGACAGTATCGCTGCGTATATGCGCAAACTTAACATACGTCCCCATGATGCCAAACCATTCAAACGATGTGATCACCATGAGAAGTGATGCTGTTAAGAAGGGTCTGGACAAGGCACCGGCAAGGAGCCTGCTCCGCGCCGACGGTCTGGACGACGAGGATTTCGAGAAGCCGTTCATCGGTATTGCCAACTCCTGGAACGACATCGTCCCCGGGCACATCCATCTCAACGAGATTGTGGAGGCCGTCAAGGAGGGCATCATCGAGGCAGGCGGGAAGCCGTTCGTCTTCGGGGTCCCGGCGGTCTGCGACGGCATCGCCATGGGCCACAAGGGGATGAGGTACTCCCTCATCTCCAGGGAGGTCATATCCGACTGCTGCGAGGTCATGGTCGAAGGCCACGCGCTGGACGGATGGGTCGGCGTCTCCAACTGCGACAAGGTCACCCCCGGAATGCTGATGGCCGCCGGACGCATGAACGTCCCCGCTCTGATCGTGACGGGCGGAGCCATGGAGCCCGGCGTCGGCAAGGACGGGAACATGGACCTCCAGTCCGTCTTCGAGGCCGTCGGAGCCTACAGCGCCGGCACCATAGGCGAGGACGAGCTCCGCATGGTCGAGTGCACCGCATGTCCCGGCAGGGGAAGCTGCTCCGGTCTGTTCACGGCGAACACCATGGCATGCCTCACCGAGACCATCGGGATGAGCCTGACCGGGTGCGGGACATCCCTCGCCGACGACAACAGGAAGCTGCAGATCGCCAGGGAGACCGGCAGGAGGATCGTGGAGCTGGTGAGGAAGGACATCAAGCCCAGGGACATCGTCTCGAGGGACTCGTTCCGCAACGCCATCCGTGTGGACATGGCCATCGGCGGCTCGACCAACACGGCTCTGCATCTCCCGGCCATCTCCCAGGAGTTCGGATGCCCTGTCACACTGGACGACTTCGACGAGATCTCCAGGGACACACCCCACATAACCAGCCTCAGGCCCGCCGGCCCCTACGCCATCAAAGACCTGGACAGGGCCGGGGGTGTGCCCGCGATCCTGAAGGTCCTCAGGGACAGTCTCGCCGACACCCCCACCGGGAACGGCACCACGGTGTACCAGATCGCCGACGCGGCCAAGGTCAACGACGAGGAGGTCCTCAGGCCACTCGACAGGCCCTTCCACAAGCAGGGAGGGATCGCCGTCCTCAAGGGCAACATCGCTCCCGAGGGTTCCGTCATCAAGCAGGCCGCGGTCAGTCCCAAGATGATGCAGTTCACCGGCACCGCCAAAGTCTTCGACGGGGAGAAGGACGCCGCCGAGGCCATAACATCCGGGAAGATCGTCGCCGGCGATGTCGTCGTCATCAGGAACGAAGGTCCGAAGGGGGCCCCCGGGATGCCCGAGATGCTCTCACCCACCAGTCTCATCGTGGGAAGGGGGCTCGGGGAGTCCGTCGCGCTCATCACAGACGGCAGGTTCTCAGGCGCCTCCCGCGGAGGGGCCATAGGACACGTCTCGCCCGAGGCCTACGCCGGCGGCCCCATCGCAGCCATCAGGGACGGGGACATCATCGACATCGACATCCCCGCAAGGTCGCTGAACGTCAGGCTCTCCGACGAGGAGATCGCCGCCCGCCTCAAGGACTTCAAGCCCGTCGAGAGGCCGGTCACCGGCGTCCAGAAGAAGTACAGGAAGCTGGTCTCCTCCGGAGCGACCGGCGCTTACCTGAACCGCGACTGAAACACATCCGGGGTCCTCCCCGGACATCTTTCCCAATCACCGGTGCGGAATTCTCCGATGTCCGGTTTTCTCGGTCGACGGCCTTCCGCCACGGTTTCCGGAGGAGTCCCCCATCAGCCTGTATAACGCGATGGCAGGTGCCGAAGGGCGTTCGGAAGACGATCGGGAGGTTCCTTCCGAACGTTCGATTTAACGATTATCGTTAAATATCGATCCTCCGATGGGGAATTCATGAAGGATGGGAAGGTTAACCGCTTCAAGGTCGACGAGAACGGCCTCACCGTTGACGGTTACAGATGTCTCGAACCCGAGAGCAAGAAGTCGATGTATCTCGGCAACGTCATATTCATCGTCATCGCCGCCGCCATCATCCTGCTGGTCGTCAGATACGGCGATGCCTGGATAGGGGACTACTACGACACCGCATGCATCTGCATGTACGTCCTGCTCGCCGTCATCGTGGTCTACGGGCTCGTGGAGCCGCAGATCACGTACATGCGCTACAGGTACAGGATGGACGACGACAAGATCGAGGTCCGCAGGGGGATCATCTACATCACGCACGACATGGTCCCCATAGAGAGGGTCCATCAGGTGGACGTCTCGGAGGGCCCCATCAACCGCATGTACGGTCTCGCCAACGTCAACATCACGACCGCCGGAGGCGTCGTGACCATCGAGTACCTCAAATCCGATGTCGCGGAGGCCATCGCGTCCAAGCTTAACGAGAAGGTCATCAAGCTCCTGAAGGAGAGGGACTGAGTTGCAGCAGGATGAGAGCAAGCGCGTGTTCCGCAACCACCCGTCGGTCATCGTGAGCTACCTGCTCACCGCCGCCATCGTGATGATCGTCCTGGTCTTCCTCAGTCTCAGGGAGTACGCCTGGGACAACAAGTTCGAGACCATCATCATAGTGGCGCTCGTCATGCTGGCCACGCTGGGTTGGGCCTACTTCTTCTGGAAGAGGACGTTCTACGTGTTCGAGGACAGCGAGATCCATGTGACGAGGGATGCCATCTACAAGATGGACAAGCACATCCAATACACGAGGCTCGCATCCGTCGGGGTCAAGAGGGATCTGGTCAACAGGATCTTCGGGACCTCCACCCTGATCTTCAACGTGAACTCCAGCATGAACGCCGCCTCCGCCGAGGCGACCCTGGTCCTCAAGAAGCAGATGGCCGACCGTCTCAGGGACCAGCTGAACTCCATGATCTTCGAGAAGCAGGTCACCGTCGAGCAGGAGCTCGTCGAATGCCATACGCTGGTCCGCGTGTCAAACGCGGACATCGTCCTACATGCGATACTGGGGCAGCCCACCTGGCAGGCACTGTTCGGTCTGCTGATGCTGTTCTACGCCGTCGTGATGCTGTTCGCAGAGAGCAGCGGCGGATTCCTGACGGCCATCGTCCTGTTCGGTATAGGAGAGGTCCTGCCATTCATCTCTGTCATCCTCAAGTATTACAACTACAGGATCTACAGGGTCGGAGACACCGTGACCGTCGAGAGCGGACTCATAACATCCCAGCGCCGCTCGTTCAAGGTCAACAAGATCAACTCCGTCAGGATAAGGGAGCCTCTGCTCGCCAGGCTGTTCCACAAGGCCATGCTCGAGGCCGAGGTCGTCGGGATGGCCGATGAGGACAACAACAACGCCCCCGTGCTCTGCCCCCTCAAGGGCAGGAAGGACGTGGAGGACGTCCTGAACAGGCTCCTCCCCGAGCTGGTGTTCGAGTCCGCGCCGGAGCGTCAGCCCAGAAGGGCCCTGGTCCCCATGCTCATCACCGACGCCATCGCCACGGTGTTCATCGTGGGCGTCTGTCTGGCCCTGTTCTTCACCGCCGAGACCTACCTCGTCGGGGAGAGCGAGACTCTGACGCTCGCAGTCAGGGCGACGGAGCTCTTCGCCGCAGTGGTCGTCCCGATATTGATATTCGGCCGTTCCGGAATGGCGCAGAGGCACCGCACGTTCGACACCGGGAAGGACTCGTTCATGTTCGTCTACGGAGGCTACGACATATGCACCGAGTTCATCAACTACGACAAGGTGCAGTTCACCCGTGTGACCTCCGGACCGCTTCAGAGGCCCTTCGGTCTCGCTCAGTGCACGGTGAACATGATGTCATCTGTCGGGTTCAAGGAGATCACCTCCGGTCTGTTCGAGCCGGACGACCTGGAGAGGGTCGCCGACGAGGTCAACGCCAGGATCGCCGACGGAAGGTACGACTACCGCAGGTATCTCTGAACGCCATCTAAACCACTTACCAATTTTCTATATAGCTACCTAAATCGTATTTATTCAGACGGCGGTAGGCCGCCTGATCACATGTCGGACAGATACTATCTCGGATTCGATGCCGGCACACAGAGCGTCAAGGTCGCCGTCTATGACAGCGACGGGGAATGCGTCGCACAGGTCTCGCACCCGACCACGATACGCTATCCCGAGCCACGCTGTGTCGAGATGGATCCGGACGAGTATCTCCGTCTGACCATCCAGGGGATCCGCGAATGCACCGAGGAGATGCTCTCCAAGGGCCTGGATCCCCTGGCGATCCGCTCCGTCATGGGCGACGGGATCATCTGCGGGATAACAGGAGTGGACGAGAACGGCGATTCCGTGACGCCGTTCATCAACTATCTGGATTCCAGGACCCAGGACGACGCCGACTCCATAAACGCCATGGGTCTCAACATATGGGGTCAGGAGACGGGCAACGCCGATGCCAGCTGCATGTTCCCGGCGATGTTCGCCAGATGGTTCCTCAAAAACTCCGAAGATTTCCGGGAGCGCGGATGCAGGTTCGTGCACAACGCACCCTACATCCTCATGCATCTCGCCGGACTCAAGGCGTCAGACGCGTTCATCGACCAGGGCACCATGTCCGGCTGGGGACTCGGTTACAACGTCCTCGAGAAGAAATGGTCGGAGGAGCAGCTGGGGATCCTCGGCATCGACCCGGGCTACATGCCCAGGATCGTCAAGCCGTGGGACGTCATAGGGCACATCCCCTCCGAGATCGCGGAGGCCACGGGTCTGAGGGCAGGCACTCCGGTGTGCGGAGGGGCCGGGGACACCATGCAGTCCATGCTCGGATGCGGGGTCTTCAGGCCCGGGATGGCGGTGGACGTCGCGGGGACATGCGCTATGTTCTGCGTGTCCACGGACGGCATCGTCCCGAAGCTCAGCAGTCATGGGACCGGACTCATATTCAACAGCGGGTCGCTCGACGACTCGTACTTCTACTGGGGCTTCATCCGCACGGGCGGGCTGTCCCTGAGATGGTTCAAGGACAGCGTCTACGGCGGGAACGTGGGTTACGAGGAGCTCAGCCGCGGAGCGGCGGAGGTGCCGCCCGGATCTCGCGGAGTGACGTTCCTCCCCTACCTCACCGGTGGCTACGGCGACATGATGGACGCCAGCGGCGCCTTCCTGAACATGACCCTGGACACCGACCGCTCCGCTCTCTGGAGGTCCGTCCTAGAGGCCATCGGATACGACTACATGGGGGTCACTGACGAGTACCGCGAGGCCGGGGTGGACCTGTCGAGGATCATAATAACGGAGGGCGGCAGCGCGGACGACGTGTGGAACCAGATGAAGTCCGACATGATAGGGAGCGAAGCCGTCGTGATGAGGACCCGCGGAGGGGCCGTCATGACCGACTGCGCCATGGGTGCGTTCGCGGTCGGCGACGAGAGGGACCTGCTGTCCGTGCTCGAGAAATCCGCCGAGGTGGACCGCACGTTCCACCCCGACGAAGCGAACACAGGGCTCTACCGCAGGTTCTACGCCGAGCGCATGTCCGTGGTGAAGGGGATGAAAGATGTTTTCGGCACGCTCAAGGCGATGGGCGGTCTCAGGTGAAGTACTCCCTTCCCCTGTCCATGAGTTCCTTGAACGCGCGGGGGTCGTCGCTGAGGGCGGCGTCCACGACGTCGTGCACGGCGGAGTCGAACTCCTTCAGCATCTGCTCCCTGTTCGAGTTCAGGTGCTGGATCTCGTAGTACAGGTAAGGGTCCTCCAGGGCGACGGACTCGTTGGTGTCCATCAGCTTGTTGAATGTGGTGGACGCCACCGACTTCATGTCCTGGAAGTCTATGCCGCTCCTGTCCAGGACGGTGAAGAACGCGATGTTGACCGCGTGGCTCAGCCCCAGGACGTATGACATGTACATGTCGTGGTCCTCCACGGGCATCCTGCGGACGTCGGCGCCGTGGTTGCCCAGCAGCTCGATCGCCTCGTGTGTGGCCTCCTCCGACCCGCAGTCGCAGACGACCAGGTTCCTCTCGTACATCGATTCCGCGGAAGGCCCGAACATCGGGTGCACTGAGCACACGCGGCGTCTCGACCCCATGTCCTTCAGCACGTCGATGAACGGGGACTTCAGCGAGGCCACATCGAAGATGAGCGTCTCCGGTCTGCAGATCTCGTCCAGTTTCTTGAGCACGGATCCGGTGCGGGATATCGGCACGGACACGATGACCGAGTCGGCCCATTTGGCGTCCTCGATGACCAGTCCGTTCCCCGAGGACGGATCGATGATGTCGACACGGTGGCCTGCGTCCCTGAGCAGGTCGGCGAACCAGCGTCCCATCTTCCCGTATCCTCCGACGATCGCGATGTGACGGATCCTCGAGGAGGGCCTGGGCATCGCGGCCTGGATCTCTATGGACTCCTGCATCAGGACCCTGCAGACCTGTTCGGCGTAGATCGGGTTCATCCCGTTCTCCAGGGCGAACCCGCGGTACCTGTCTATGACCTTGTTCTCCTGCGGGATGTTCCTCACGGCGGCGTTCCTCGACGCCTTGTCCTCTCCCACGAGCTTCGCCAGCTCGAGCCTCCTCTTCATGAGTCTCAGGAGCTGGAGGTCGATGTCCTGGATCTCCGTGCGCACGTCCTCCAGCGTCATCGGAGCCCCCTCGCCATCTGGTCCGCGACGGTCAGTGCCGCCATCGCCTCCACCACTGCCACGGCCCTCGGGACGATGCACGGGTCGTGCCTTCCCTTGACCGAGACGGTGTCGTCCTGCTCGGTCCTGAGGTTGACCGTCTGTTGCTCTATCGATATGGACGGCGTGGGCTTGAACGCCACACGGAAGCACACCGGGGCCCCGTCGCACATGCCGCCTACGATACCTCCCAGGTGGTTGGTGGCGGTGACGATCCTGCCGTCCTTGAAACGGTACGCGTCGTTGGTCTGGGAGCCGCACATCCTGGCGAGACCGAAGCCGTCGCCGAACTCGACCCCCTTGCACGCGGGTATGCCGAACATGGCCCTCGCCAGCTCGGCGTCTAGGGCCTCGAACCATATCCCTCCGAAGCCGATGGGCAGGCCGGTGATGAAGCACTCCACCACACCTCCCACGCTGTCCCCCTCGGCCGCGGCCTTCTCGATGCACTCCGTGAACGCGGCATCCATCCTCCTGCTGCACGACCTCGTCGGGTACTGGGGGGACATGCGGGCCTCCTCGGGGACGCGGATCCACCTGTCGTTCTGGTCACCGATGGACCTCGTAAACGCGTCCACGCGGACGTCCTTCTGCTCTATGATCTGCTTGGCTATCGCCCCTGCGGCGACGATCGCCGCAGTGAGCCTGCCCGAGAACTGGCCGCTCCCGCTGAGGTCGTGGTCGGGGAACTTCAGCAGCGCCGGAAGGTCGGCGTGGCCCGGTCTGGGCTTGTCGTAGAACTCCTGGTACTTCGAGCTGTCTGTGTTCCTGTTGGCGATCCTGAGCAGCACGGGGTTGCCGTCCGCCACACCGTCCCTGACGCCCTGGACGAACTCGACCTCGTCGTCCTCCTTCCTGGGCGTGCCTATGCCGCCGGTGGGCTTCCTGAGCGCCATCTCGGCGGCCATCCTCTCCATGTCTATCCTGAATCCGGCGGGGACACCTTCGAGTATCCCCCCGACGAAGGGCCCGTGGCTCTTCCCGAATAATGTGAATCTGAACTTCTCTCCTGTGGAATACATCAGATGACCTCCTCGCGCATGCCTATGGCGGCCATCTTCTCCGGGAATCCCGGGTAGGAGACGGCGCAGCACTCCACGTCGTCCATGGTGACCGGTCCGTCGCAGACTATCGATGCGACCGCCGCTGACATCATGATCCTGTGGTCCCCCTTGTGGACGATGGCGCCGCCCTTCAGCCTAGGTCTGCCGTGGATGATGCATCCGTCGTCGGTGGCGACGGCATCTCCGCCTATGGCGTTGATCATGTCGACGACGGTCTCGATCCTGTTGCTCTCCTTGAACTTGAGCTGGGGCGCACCGTACAGGCGGCTGTCGCCCTTCGCGGTGCTCAGCAGCACCGCCACGACGGGGAACAGGTCCGGGACGCTGCCCATGTCGACCTCGCATCCCTTCAATTCCGATTCGGACACGGTTATCTCCGTGCCGTTCACCTCCACATCGGCACCCGCCATCCTGAGGATGTCGACTATGGCCTTGTCGCCCTGGGGGTCGTCCATGTCCATGCCCCTGACGGTCACCCTGCCTCCCAGCGCACCCGCGACCAGGGGGAACGCCGCGGAGGAGAAGTCCGCGGGGACCATGTAGTCGAACGGCCTGTAGCCGGTCCCGCCCCTCACCCTGAACACGTTCCCGTCCCTCTCGGCGTCCGCGCCGAAGAGGTGCATCATGTGCAGGGTCACGTCGAGGTACGGCGCGGAGACCATGTCCCCCTCAACCGTTATCTCGGAGTCGCGTTCCAGCATCGGCGAGACCATCAGGAGGGAGGTGATGAACTGGGAGCTCACGCCCCCGTCGATCGAAACCCTGCCGCCGCGGTTGGGTCCCCTCACGGTGACCGGCGGGAGCCCGTTGTCGGATCCGCAGACGGTCCCGGTCTGTTCCAGCGCGGAGAGGAGCGGGCCCATCGGTCTCTTCCTGAGGGAGTCGTCCCCCGTAATGGTGGACTCGCCGTCGAACATCGAGCAGATGCCGGCGAAGATCCTCATGGTCGTCCCGGAGTTCTCGGCGTCCACGAACCCGGGTGCATGGAGTTCGCCGCCCGTGATCGTCTTGACGTTCCCGTCTCCCTCCACATCGGCGCCCATGGCCCTGCACGCCGCCAGGGTGGCCCTGGTGTCAGCGGACATCAGGGCGTTGGAGACGACCGACCTGCCCATGGCCATGGATGCGAGGAAGAACGCCCTGTGGGTGTGGCTCTTGGACGGAGGCGGGGAAACGGTCCCCTCCAGCCTCCCTCCGTGGAACGCCATGGATGTCATTCTCCGCACCTCGTCACTGTGAGTATGGTCTCTTCACTCGTCATGCCCATGTCCTCTGCGAACCTCTTCCCGTCCCCCTCGGCGACCACGATGGCAACCGCGGGTCCGGAGCCGGACATTCCCGCCCCGAGGGCCCCCATGTCCAGCGCCCTCTCGGCGACCGAGTTGTCGACGCCGGAGGCCTCCGAGATGATGCGGCCGTTCATGGTCATGGCGGCGAACGGGTCGCTCATCGTGATGTCTATCGCACGCTGGATCAGCGGTGCGACCTCATGGAGCCTGTCCAGAGGCAGGCCCGTCTTCCTTATCTTGAATGCGGGGACGTGGATGACCACATCGTAGTCCCCTATGTCCGCACGGTCGATGATCTCGTCCCTGCGGTTGTCCGTCATGACCAGCCCTCCGAGCCCGCAGCCGCAGGCGTCGTCGAAGGACCCCGTGACGGTGACCTTCGCCTCCCTGGCGCATTCGACCCCGAGCCTGATTAGGTCCACGGGGTCCATGGAGAAGTCCAGGTGGGAGAAGACCGCTCTGAGTATGGCGTTGCACGCGCAGCTGGAGCTCTTCAGACCCCTGGACACGGGGATCTGGGAGTCGGTCTCGAGGGACCATCCCTCCGGCTCCTCGATCCCGGCGCGCTCGTACGCCCTCCTGACGCAGATGCGCGCCATGTTCGTGTCCTCGGACACGTCGTTGTTTATCCTGACGACCCTGGCGTCCCCGTGCTCGGAGAACCTGGCCGATGTGCTCAGCCCGACGCCTATGGTGGCGCCTATGCCGCAGGGCATGGCGTTGATCACGGTGATCGAGCCGTGGGACCTGCCCTCCCCGGTCATTCCAACTCCTTCCTCATGGTATCGAAGGAATCCTTCACGCCGGTCCACATCTCGAATGACGCCGCGCCCTGTCCCGCAAGCATGTCTGCGCCGTACGCGATCCTGCAGCCGGTCTCTTCCGCCCTCCTTGTCAGGGGGGTCGGCCCGTAGACCATGTCGAAGACCGCGACCCCGTGGTCGAGGGCCTCGATGCTCACAGGGTACGGCCCGTCCGAGTACATGCCGACGGGCGTGCAGTTGACGAGGAGGTCGTGCATCCTCAGCGACACGGAGCTGGGCCTCCTGTACGTCTGCCCGAACTCCCTGGCCAGCGCCGTCCCGGTCTCCTCGTTCCTGGCGGCGACGGTGACGCTGCAGTTGTGCTCGTCCAGGTACTGCATGCATGCCCTGGCGGCCCCTCCGGAGCCCATGACGGCGACGCGCCTGTCGGTCACGTCGATCCCGGCCCTTTCGAGGGCGACCCCTATGCCTATGACGTCGGTGTTGTACCCTGTCAGGACGCCCCCGTCGTTGACGACCGTGTTGACGGCGCCGATCCTCTCTGCGACGGTGTCGATGCGGTCGAGGTGGTCCATGATCTCCCTCTTGTAGGGGATGGTCACGTTCACCCCGCGGATCCCGTATCCGCGGATGACGTCCTCGGCCCTGTCCAGGTCCGGGGTCTCGAACGGGAGGTACGCTCCCCTGATGCCGTTCGCCCTCATCGCGGCGTTGTGCATGGCGGGAGACTTGCTCTTCCCGAGCGGGTTCCCCAGTATCCCGAGGACGGTGCATCCGTCGCCCATCCCCAGCATTTCCTCCACGCTGAACTGTCCGGGGGCTGTCGGCTCGCCGACGTATCCGAACGAGAACTCGTTGCCCAGGACATCCGCCCTGATGCGGGTGATGGCGCCCAGGGCCCCCATGCCCAGGAGGACGTGTCTGCCATCCACCGCCTTCGAGGCGTCCAGTATGGACGCCAGGTCGGCCAGCCTGTTGACCCTGAACGCGCCCTTGCGGACGTCCGCGTCCATGGAGTTCAGCCTGGACGCTATCCAGTCGGATCCGGGGGTGGACTGGTAGTCGTGGTACGAGCCGACCACCGTGAGGCCCGTGTCGGGCCGGGGCTGCTCGCCGACGTCGATCATCCCCGAGAAGCCATCCGGCAGGACCGACAGGTCCACCGGGTCGCGGTATGTGACGAGTGTGTCCTTCCCGCGGGTGTCCGGGACCGATCCGAGGAGGTCGAGGCGAACCTCGACCATGTCGGCATCCATGGCGGCGTCCATGTCGGACACGCTGCTGAGTGATGCGCAGACCCTCATCAGATCTCCCTTATGGTCTCGTCGATCTTCATCCCGAAGTGCCTTCCGCCGGACTCCAGCCTTCCGAGGACCCTGTCGCCCTTCTTGACGGCGGAGACGGACACGGAGCCGTCCCTGGTCACGAGCCTGACGGTCTCGGCGTTCTGCAGGATGGTGGAGTACTTGCTCTGCCCGTCGGTGGCGGTCAGCAGGATCAGCGGCCTCTGCTCGATCTTGCACCTCCCGACGGCGGAGAGCCTGGTGGTCCCGTCCCTCTTGACGAGGACGACGGGCTCGCCGGACTTCAGCTCGCCCAGGTACCTCGTCCTCCCCTCCGGGCCCATGACGTAGGCGTGAACGGCGCCGGCGTTGACCCTGAAGGGCCTGGCGGCGACGTAGCCGTTGTCCTCGCTCTCGGACTGTATCAGGAAGAGGCATGACGCCTGGGAGCCGATCAGCATCCCCTCGCCGGGGACCATGATGGACACGGTGTCGACGCAAACGCGGTCGCCCATCTCGATGTTCCTGACATCCAGGACCTCCAGCTCGGTGAGCTCGACATCAGAGGTGCCGGAGACGATCCCGGCGAACCCCCTTATGGCGTTGGGGTCGTCGGTGGAGACCACGATGCCGTCCACCCCCTTCTCCAGCGTCTGCATGTACAGCTTGGCCTGCTCCTTGTCGGATGCGCAGGCGAGGACCTTGGTTCCGGAGTTCCTGAACTTGGCGATGAGGTTCTCCAGGGGTATGACGGTCCAGTCGGAGGAGTCGAGGATGACCCCCGCCCTCTTCCCGGCCATCGCCATGGCCCTGTCCTGGTCCTCGGGTGTGCTGAGCTCCACGATCTCGTAGCCGTCGGAAAGGGAGCCGCCGTCGTTGATGCGCAGGGTGACCTTGCCGAGCTCGGCGAAATCCTCGTCCCCAGGTCTGACGATCGCGGTGTCGATGCCGGTCTCCAGTGCGGAGAGGACGATGTTCTTGCGCTCCTCCTTGCTGTCGGGCACATCTGCCCTGACCCAAATCTCCTTGTCCATGGGGATCAGCTCAGGTTGTCCTTCTTCGCCTCTTCGACGGTGTATCCGCGGAGGACGATGTCCGAAATGGCCCTGGTCATGCCCTCGACGTTCCTGTGCTGGAACACGTTCCTGCCGATGGACACGCCGTGTCCTCCGGCCTGGATGGAGTCGTAGACCATCTGGAGGATGTCGTCGTCGGAGTTCATCTTGGGTCCTCCGGCGATCACGACGGGGGCCAGGGTCCCCCTCACGATATCCCTGAAGGAGTCGATGTCCCCGGTGTAGCTGCATTTGACGATGTCGGCGCCGAGCTCCGTGGCGACCCTGGCCGCATGGGCGACCGCCTGGGGGTCGTAGGAGTTCTCGATCTTGGGTCCGCGGGGGTACGCCATGACGAGGAGGGGCATTCCCCACTCGTTGCAGTCCTTGGCGACCTGTCCGAGGTCGGCGAGCATCTCCGGCTCTGTCTCGGCTCCGACGTTGATGTGCACGGAGACCGCGTCGGCACCGATCTTGAGGGCCTCCTCAACGGAGGCGACAAGCACCTTGCTGTTCTTGGTGACGCCGATGTCGGTGGAAGCGGAGAGGTGGAGGATCAGACCGATGTCGTGTCCGCTGGTGCGGTGACTATAACGGATCAGTCCCTTGTGCATGACCACAGCCGTGGCTCCGCCGTTCGCGACGTCGTCGACCGTCTTCTTCATGTCGATCAGTCCCTCGATGGGTCCCGCGGAGATCCCGTGGTCCATGGGAACTATTACGCAGTTCCCGGTTTTCCTGTCCATTATCCTCTCGATTCTGATGCTTTTTCCGAACATTGGGTTCACCCCGTGCTACGTGTTAACACGCCACATTCTATTTCAACGTGTCGACGGGCGACGCTCCCGCGTGCGCCCGCGCGTGTATCTAAAACGGACGTATACGCGCGTCCTCTTTAAACAATATGTTGGGTCGCCGTACGTTTCCGTAGACGTATGTTTCGGAGACGGGACGGACATGATACAGAGGCCTTTTCCAGATGTCCGGCGGGGATGCGAAATCTATTTATTACTCCCGTTTTTACCGCAGTCTTAGTGGGCTGATAGATCAGCAGGTTAGATCGCATGCTTTGCAAGCATGAGGCCGCGAGTTCGAATCTCGCTCAGTCCACCATTGTCCCTTCTCGTAGCGGTCTCTCGGAGGCCGCCGTCTCACAGCTCACCGGTAGTTCTTGGTCGCGGTGATGTCCTCGTCCCTCGGGGACATGTCGAACTCCAGGTCGGCCAGCATCAGCATCGCCCCGATGCCCTTTCTCCCGTATGGGATGGAATCGGCGACCTCCCTGCGGATGCGGACCCTCCCGCCCTCGGCCAGCGAGGCTATGCCTCCGAACACCGCGTCGTAGAATGCGCTCAGGCTCCCTCCGACGGAGGACACGTCAAGAACGGCGCCGCTCCCGTCCTTCGTGACGCAGACGGCGGGCTCGCCGGTTCCGGCGGCGATTCGCGCCATGCCGCGGCCGCGGTGGTCATCGGGGAGCAGACGGACGACCATTATGGGTGTCGACGCCACCATGAAGGCGGCGCCGAGACCCTGCACGAGCCTGAAGAATATCAGCGACTCATGGCCGGGCGACTGTGCGCAGCCGACCGAGGCCGCCATGAAGATGGTCGTACCGACCGCGAACATCCTGCGAATGTCACCGCAGTCGGCGACCTTGCTAAGAGCCAGGCAGAGCCCGGCTATGGGTATGAGGTAGGTGACGGACACGAAGGCGCTGGACGACACGGTCATGCCCAGCTCGGCGGCCATGTCGGGGAGGACCACGTTCACTACGGAGGCGTCCATCCCGTCGATGACCGTGGCGAGCACGATCAGCGCCATAATCGCCTTCGCCGAACCATATCCACCTCAGTCGAACTTGCCGACGACCGCCTTGATCCTCCTGATCCCGGCGGCGGAGCTCTCCTCCTTCTTGATCTTGAATCCCTGGAGCTCGGAGGTGTTGGACACGTGGGGCCCACCGCAGATCTCGCAGGAGACGTCGCCGATCGTGTAGACCTTGACCATCTCCCCGTACTTGTCTCCGAAGACCCCGATGGCGCCGCGCTCGCGGGCCTTCTCGATGGGCATCTCCTCGCAGACCACGGGGATGGCGGCCTTGATCGCGTCGTTTACGTACTGCTCGACGGCCTTCAGTTCCTCGGGGGTGCACTTCCTGTCGAGGTTGAAGTCGAATCTGAGCCTCTCGGCGGTGATGTTGGATCCCTTCTGCTGGATGTCGGGGCTGACGATCTTCCTCAGCGCGGCGTTCAGCAGGTGGGTCGCTGTGTGCAGCTTGGTGGTCTCGACGGCGTGGTCGGCCAGACCGCCCTTGAACTGCTGGTCGGCGCCCATCCTGGAGTTCTCCTGGTGGGCCTTGAATCTCTCCTGGAAGTCGTTGATGTCGACCTTCTTCCCCTGCTCCGCGGCAAGCTCCTGGGTCAGCTCCACGGGGAACCCGAAGGTGTCGTAGAGCCTGAACACCATGTCGCCGGGGAGGGTCTCCGAGTCGCCTGCCTCGGCGATCATCTCGTTGAACCTCCTCAGTCCCTTGACCAGCGTCTTGTGGAACTTCTCCTCCTCGGCGGTGATGTTGCTGTAGATGAAGTCCTTGTTCCTCTCCAGCTCGGGGTACGCCTTGGAGTACTGCTCGACGACGACCTCTGCGACCTGGCGCATGCAGACGTCGTCCATGCCCAGTTTGGAGAGGTACCTGCTGGCCCTCCTGATGAGCCTCCTGAGGATGTAGCCCTGTCCGATCTTGGCGGGGACCACGCCGTCTCCGAGGATGAACGTGGCCGCCCTGAGGTGGTCGGCGACGATCCTGAACGCACGGGTGGTCTCCTCGTCGGAGCCGTACTTCCTGCCGGTGATCTCCTCCACCTTGGCGATGATGCCGGTGAACAGGGGCGTGTCGTAGACCGTCTCCACGTGGTTGAGCACGCGGAGGATCCTCTCGAGTCCCATGCCGGTGTCGACGTTCATCTGCTTGAGCGGGGTGAACTTGCCCTCGGCGTCCTTGAAGTACTGCATGAAGACGTTGTTCCAGATCTCGGTGTACTTCCCGCAGTGGCAGGAGGGTCCGCAGTCGGGTCCGCATTTCGGCCTGCCGTCGTCGAAGAAGATCTCGGTGTCGGGTCCGCAGGGACCGGTCTGCCCGGCGGGGCCCCACCAGTTGTCGGCCTTGCCGTAGAAGAAGATCTGGTCGTCGGTCATGCCGTGGCTCCTCCAGAGGTCGGCGGTCTCGTCGTCCCTGGGCGCGTCGGCGTCCCCCGCGAAGACGGTGACCGCGAGCTGGTCCCTCCTGATGCCGAGGACGTCGGTGAGGAGCTCGTAGCTCCATCCGATGGACTCCTTCTTGAAGTAGTCGCCGAGGGACCAGTTGCCAAGCATCTCGAAGAACGTGAGGTGGCTGGCGTCGCCGACCTCGTCGATGTCGCCGGTCCTGACGCATTTCTGGAAGTCCGTCAGCCTCCTTCCGGCGGGGTGCTTCTCGCCGAGGAGGTAGGGCACCAAGGGGTGCATGCCAGCGGTCGTGAAGAGAACGGTGGGGTCGTTCTCGGGTATGAGCGGAGCGGAGCTGATCTGAGCGTGGCCCCTCTCCTTGAAGAAGTTGATGTATGTCTCTCTCATCTGCTGAGCGTCCATGATGTACACTCCTGTAACTGACGTGGACTATCCTAAGCTTCTATTTATATGTTGGATGGTGCGGGGCGTCTCATCCCGACCTGCGGAAAGTGCCCCTCAGACATAGGAGAACCAGGAACGCGCAGAACAGGATGAAGGCGATGGCGCCGTAGTACGCGATGTCGCTGACGGCTCCCCCGACAGGGTCCTCCTCGTAGACGGCGTACAGGTAGACGGGGTTCTCGGGAACGGTGTCGAAGTCGAAGATGTCGACGTCCACCACATCGTCGCCGTATGCCCAGCCGACCAGTCTCAGCCCGTGGTGCCTCGGGTCGTCCAGGGCGTGGAACCCGTCCGTGTAGTACATGACGGCATGGACCTCGCCACGGTCGATGAAGACCACCTGCTTGGGCTGGCCGTCGGCCGCCTCGGAGTCATCCGACGCCAAGACGGGGGAGGCGACCAATGCCAGGACCAGCAGCGCGGCGATGACCCATGAGACTCTCATGGAGGGGATATGGTCTTCGCTCCTTAAAACTTGTATCCGGGGTCTCGGAGGCCCAGGGATGCGAGCGCCTTGTCGACCGGGACGTCCGTCTCGACGACGGACACGCCCATCTCGCCCAGTAGCCTCGAGGGCATGTGCCCGATCTCGGTGACGACGACCGTGGAGCACTCCCCCAGGGAGGCAGCCACGGAAACGATGTGTTCGCGGTGGCCGCTTCCCGACGCGGGGACGCCGGTGTCGACGGAGACCTCGCGGACGAACTCCCATCCGTCGTCGACGCGCCTGTAGATCCTGAACGCGGAGGCGTTGCCGAACCCGCGGTCCACGGACACGCCGTCGGACGTGGCGACCGCGACCATATTCGGATCGCGGAACAAGACGTTGGGGGCGGCGGCCTGTCCCTGCGGCCCACAGCCGGACCCGCAGCCGCCGAAGTTCACGAACTCCTGGGAGCGGTCCTGGTCAAGGAGCCCTATGGCGTCCGCCCTGCACTGCCTGCAGTGGCGCATCATCCTGGCGTCCAGGGAGCAGCGGTCCATCATCTCCCTCCTCTCCTCGGGCGTCGGCGCCCTAAGGTCCGCGAACGGCGTGCCCTCCACGGGGATGAGCGGGAGGATGTTCACGATGTAGGCGCCCTTGCCCTTGACGTACTTCACCAGGTCGGGGATGTGCCCGTCGTTGATTCCGGGGACCATGACGATATTGACCTTCACGAGCATTCCCAGTGCGGCGCATTTCTCTATCCCCTCGGTCTGGCGGGCGATCAGGAGCTCCGCTCCCTCCCGGCCCTTCAGGACCCTGCCGTCCCAGCGGACGGAGCCGTAGATCTCGGCCCCGACGTCTGGATCGCAGGCGTTCATGGTCACGGTGATGAACCTGACGCCGAGGTCGTACAGCCTCTGGGCGCTGTCAGGGAGGGCGAGGCCGTTGGTGGAGACGCACAGGGTCAGGTCCGGGGTCTCCTCCGACACAAGCCCCAGCGTGCGGAAGGTCTCCTCGTTGGCCAGGGGGTCCCCCGGCCCGGCGATCCCGACGACGCTGAGGTTGGGGATCTTCGACTTTACGTACGCGACCTTCTCCGCCGCCTGCTCCGGGGTAAGGACCTCGCTGGTCACCCCAGGACGGGATTCGTTGCAGCAGTCGTACTTCCTGTTGCAGTAGTTGCACTGAATGTTGCAGCGCGGTGCCACGGGGACGTGCATCCTCGCGAATTCACGATGGGCATCCCTGTTGTAGCACGGGTGCCTGGAAAGCGCTTCCTCCAACTGCTGGTTCTGAGACATGCGGTCCAGTGATTGCGCTCGGATATTAAAATTAACGCCGTTATCAGTTGCGTTTCGTAGTGGCGTGAACCCTGTCTTCCTTAATATAATAATATAATATTACTGAAACATGGAAGAATCATTCGTGAACTCCATCATGAAGGACCTCAACTCCAACCTCGCCGTCAACAAGAGGACGATCGAGCAGATGATGGACAGCGGGGACCACACCTACAGGACGAGGGACGGCTCGGTCGTCGAGATCCCGGAGGACCAGCTGGAGTTCCTGTGGGGGGTATGCGACGACAGGCAGCGCATTTCGCTCCGTCTGCCGATCTACGTGTCCACCGACATCGGCGGCGAAGGCGCCGCGTGGAAGGTCGATGGCCGCGTGGAGGCGCCGGTGGTGGCGGCGATCCTCGGCAAGAAGCTCCACAGGGACGACTACATCAGGCTCTATCACCCCGATTTGAAGGATTTGAGGGCGAAAATCCCCGATTGTGTGATGATCGTCTTCACTCCGTGAGCTCGGGGTCACGAAAAATATTTATACTACATGTGTGTAGAGGGGTTTGCGCGATGTGTGGCATCGTGTGACACACGGAGAAAATCCGGAGTGTTAGACCGATTCGATGTGGTTCGGAGCTTGCTTCGATCGCGGAAAACCGGGGCCGAGCGGAAGACTTATATACTTCTGCCCTTTACCCGATTCTGCGCGATGTGAAGCATCGGGCGGTCCCGGCGGAAAGCCGAGGATCGGTGATTCCGAACACAAGGAATCTTTGGAACAACCGGGTCCATCGGAAGGCTTATATACCTCCGATGTGTACGGGGGTTCCGCTCCTGTCAGAAACTGGCAGGGATTCAGAATCAGAATCAAAACATGCACCCAGACAGAGGTCCTGTTCTGGGGAAGTGGTGTAGGGCTCCGTAAACGGAGGATGAGAGCGGATAAAGCCCGATGATCACCAATCATACGAAACCTGGACGTGTGCTAGATCATACGCCAGCGGCGATGCTACGCCGTATGGGGGATGGTTCGGCTAGAGCGCTGAAGAAGGTCGTGTCAAGCTGCGATATGCGTCGGGTAGGTGCAAGAAGCCTATGATCCGACGATTACCTAATGGGACTTCCTATTCTTCGGAATGATCAGTAATGATCGGGAACGCGGGGGATTGAAGCATCTTAGTACCCGCAGGAAAAGAAATCAATCGAGATACCGTTATTAAAGGCGATCGAACGCGGTATAGGGCAAACCGAATCCCTACCGAAAGGCAAGGGAGATGTGGAGTTATAGGCTCGTTTACACCTAAGTTCAAAGACTCAAACTTGGCTGGAAAGCCAGGCCATAGAGGGTGATAGCCCCTTAGAGGAAGGTGAATATGGTGATTTTCGATGTTCTTGAGTAGTGTGCGTTGGATATCGCGCATGAATTTGGGAGGCATTCACTTCCAACCCTAAATACGTCTCTAGTCCGATAG
>ERZ1673744.416-NODE-416-length-58153-cov-6.304038_pt1 | contig 58153 bp, 61 predicted proteins | sample MGYA00580207_ERZ1673744 | MGnify/ENA primary metagenome ERZ1673744 (study PRJEB41218, sample SAMN15661751) | gut metagenome | host: Homo sapiens | place: Canada: London | collected 2015-08-20/2019-03-30 | study: EMG produced TPA metagenomics assembly of... | reverse complement strand
CCTGTGCCTGTAAAAGTAACAACAAATATTGAAAAAGGTCCGTTTATTGTTGTAACGGGACACGACCTTCATGACTTGGCGCTTTTGCTGGAACAAACAAAAGACAAGGGGATTAACATATATACTCATGGAGAAATGCTCCCTTGTCATGCTTATCCCGAACTTAAAAAATATCCTCATCTTAAAGGAAATTTTGGTACAGCATGGCAAAACCAGCAGGTTGAATTTGATAATATTCCTGCGCCGATTCTTTTTACGACTAACTGTATAATGCCTGTCAAAGACAGTTACAAAGACCGTGTATTTATAACATCGGTAGTTGCTTATCCCGAATGTTCGCACATTGGAGAAAGCAAAGATTTTACTCCCGTAATTGAAAAAGCTTTAGAACTCGGGGGTTACAGTGAAGACAGACATATGACCGGAATCAACGGCGGCGATGTTTTAACTGTCGGATTTGGACATAATACTGTGCTGTCTGTGGCTGACAAAGTTATTAATGCCGTAAATTCAGGTGATTTGAAACATATTTTTCTTGTAGGCGGATGCGATGGCGCAAAGCCGGGAAGAAATTATTATACCGAATTTGTAAAACAAACTCCTAAAGATACGCTTGTATTGACATTAGCTTGCGGAAAATTCAGGTTCAATGATATTGATTTGGGAAATATAGGTGATATACCGAGGCTTCTCGATATGGGACAATGCAATGATGCATACAGCGCAATTAAAGTCGCAATTGAACTTTCAAAGGCTTTTAAATGTTCTGTAAATGAACTTCCGCTTTCACTTGTCTTATCATGGTATGAACAAAAAGCTGTCTGTATATTGCTTACTCTGCTTTATTTGGGTATAGAAAATATACGTTTAGGACCAACTTTGCCGGCATTTGTGTCACCAAATGTTTTAAATATACTTGTAGATAAATTTAAAATAAAACCAATAACTTCGCCTGATGAAGATTTAAAGTCAATAATAGGTTAAAAAAAAGAGGCTGCATAGCCTCTTTTAAAATATACAATAAAGTTATTGACTGATAGCTGCTATCAAGTAGTAAAATAATAATGTTATAAAAATCAAGGAGAATAATAATGAAAAGCGCATTATTTAAAATTTTTTTGGCATTATTGTTAGTTGGAGGAAATGTAACTATGGCACAAGATTTTAACCAGCCTTTTAACGAAGGAGAAATCAACCCTTACAGTAAATATTTTACCGGTGAAACTCATTTGAATATGCTGTGTTTAAAAGATGATATTTGGAATTCATCAATAGGTAATGTAACTTTTGAGGCAGGAGCAAGAACAAACTGGCACACTCACTCCGGAGGACAGATACTTTTGGTTACAGCAGGAGAAGGGCGATATCAGGAAAAAGGCAATGACATACAGGTTCTTAAGATAGGGGATGTTGTTAAAATTCCTCCAAATGTAATACATTGGCACGGAGCATCTCCAAACTGTAAATTTGCACATATTTCGATTGAAACAAATATTCCAAACAACATAACAACATGGCTTGAACCGGTTACAGATAAAGAATACAAGTAGGTGGCTATGTTAAGAAAAATTTTTACATTGATTTTAATAGTGATGGGACTTCAAACCTGTGCTTACGCATTAAATAATAATGAAGAGGATAAAAATATGACAAGAACTGAAATTTGTATAAATAATTTTCGAGAACTGTTTAAAGGTGAAGCACTTACAAATGCAGGCGATGATTCTGAGATGATGGCAATTTTGCAAAAATACATTTTTGGTGAAGTTTTTACAATAGGAGAACTAAATTTTAAACAAAGGGAAATGATAACAGTAACTTCTCTTACTGTACAACAGACACTTCCTCAGTTAAAAGCATATATTAATGCAGCCTTAAACATTGGAGTAACGCCAATAGAATTAAGAGAAACAATTTATCAATGTGCACCGTTTATTGGATTTCCAAAGACTTAGAATGCATTGGTCATATTAAATGAAACATTTAAATAAAGAGGTGACAAAACGCCGTTAAAGTCAACTGCAACTGTTGAAGAAAATGAGCGTTATGAAAAAGGTTTTGCTATTCAAAATCCATTTGTATGGAGATGAAATAGAAAAAGCTCTATCGGGATTACCTGATGATATGGGAAAAGACGTATCCGGATTTTTGACTGAAGTATGTTTCGGGGATTTTTATACCAGAGGCGGTCTTGATATAAAAACAAGAGAACTGTTAGTAATAAGTATATTGGTTACAACAGGAAATACAAACACTTTGAAAAGCCATATAGAAGGTAATCTTAAAGTCGGTAACACTAAATAAGATATAACCGCTGCAATTTACAGTGGATGCTGTATGAAGTTTTCCCGAACACGATAAGCGCTTTAAAGGCTGCAAAAGAAGTATTTTCAAAATAATGAGAAATTTAAAATAATTTTTGGTGACTAAAAAAAGAGGATTAGGAAAAATCCTATCCTCTTTTTATTTACCCCAGCATTTACAAGTTCAGAACTTGGTTAGTTAAAAATGTGTCATAGCTAAATGGCTATAAATTTTAACAAAAAATATTATATTTACATGATTATCTTATTTTGTCTATAATAGAAGAGGAATTAATTAGGAATTGCTTATGAGTTATGATTACATAGAAGGCAAAAAAAGAATAAAGGAAATATTAAATAATAAACTTGATGTCATAGAAGTGAAGAAGATACCAGATGACAAAGAATTTACATTTAACAATGCTTATAAGGGATATGTAACGGCAATTTTTGTTGATATTAGAAAATCAACAGAACTTTTTTCCAATGAAAATAAAGTAATTGTATCAAAAATTATTAAGAGTTTTACATCTGAAATAATTGAAATTTTAAGAACGGATGATAATCTTAGAGAAATTGGTATAAGAGGAGATTGTGTTTATGCTATATACACAACTCATTATATTTCTGAAATAGATGATATATTTATCACCGCATGCTTTATTAACTGTTGTATTGATATGTTGAATAAATTGTTTTCTCAAAAAAGTTATCCCACTATTGCTATTGGGGTTGGTATAAGTACAGCTGAAGAATTAGTAATTAAAGCAGGTAGATATGGAACTGGTATAAATAATAAAGTTTGGATAGGAAAAGCTGTAACATTAGCCTCTAAGTTATCTTCTATAGCCAATAAGTATCCATATAATCGTTTAGTTATATCAAGTATGACTTATGAAAATATAAAAAAAGATTATCAGGATTTATTGAAAAGAGAATATGATAGGGCATTAGATTTAACCGTATATCATGGTTGTCCTGTAAATGTAGGTTTTGATAGATGGATAAATGAGGGAATGCCTGAATGATTAATAAAACAGAAAAACAAGTTTTTGCAAAAACCGAACTAAATCCTATTCTTTTAAAATCTTTTGATTGTATTATGCAACAACAAACTAAGATGGATCACAAAGCTTATATATTTATAGGTTTTTTAGTTATAATTTTTAATGCGTTGCATAAAGAATCTATGATATTTATGAGTACAGATTTAATACTATGTTTTATTGCATTTCCTTTAGTAATATCATTATTTCCTATTGCAACTAAATTCGGTGTTGATATTGTAAAAGCATTTAAGAAGGTTGAATTACATAAGACTCATAATATTTTTTATTATATTGACATATGCTGTTTAGAAAAAGATGATTTTATAAGTATTATTAAAAATGAGTATGATATTGAAAACACGACAAAATCTGATGAAAGATTAATTGAACAAATAATAATTAATGCAGAGATTTTAAGTAGAAAAGTTTTTTGTCATACTATTTCTCAATATATATTATTATTTTCAATAGTTTATATAATCGCTAAGGCTATAATTGGATAATTAATATGAATATAGAAAATTTTTTAACAAATAGAGAATTAGCTGTCTTAGTGTATGTAATATTTATATTAAGTTTTTGTTGTTACAAAAATAATGAACTTATAAAAAGTTTATGGCAATTAATAAAAGGTTTATTTTCTCCAAGATTGCTTATATGGATTTTTGATGCATTACTTTATACATTCATAATAACTGCTATTTTATTTAAATTTCAGTATTGGGAATTTAGTCTATTAAAAGATACAATTATAGCTTTTATAGCTGGTATTGGACTTATTTTTAAGTCAATTTCTAATGATGATTTTATAACTTACTTAAAAAAACAAATTATAACATTTTTTTCTGTAACCTACTTATTAGATTTTTTAATAAACTCAAATACATTTAATCTCTCTATTGAACTTATCTTAAGTGGTATAATTATTGTTTTTGTAGGAATGAAAGCAGTCATAGACATTTCAAATAATAATTATAACAAAAAGATAGTTAAATTTGTTGATAATGTCTTATCTATAATTGTTCTTATTATATTTGTAAATAGCTTGAAAATATTATTTATATCTCCTAAAGACTTATTTAATTGGTTAGTAATAAAAGAATTGTTATTACCTCTAATTTATACTTTTGCTTTTATTCCACTTATGTTTGTAAGTTGGGTTTCAAGTCATTATGAAACTGCATTTTTAAGATTAAAAAATGTTCTTAATAATAAACCATTAATAAATTTATATTTTAAAATAAAAGTTTTTATAACTTTTAAACTCAACTTAAAGGCAATTAATGACTTTATAGATTTTTGTTGGAAGAATGATAATAAAGTTTTTAATAATTTAGTATCTATTAACAAAATATTTTATAATTACAAATTACGTACAACTAAGATAAATTTTGATAATGATACTATCGGCTTAAATCCACAAGAAGTAATGAATTATCTAGCGGAATTTAATCTGGTATGCAAAGATTACAAATATACAAATTATTCTGATGGCTATGGGTATTATTATGGTAGTGTGCAACAAAAAATAAGTAAGTGTAATTATTTACTTTTTTCGATATCAGGAAATCAACAAGCTGTTCAAAAAATATACTTAGATTTTAGTAATAATGAATCTTATGTGAATAAAGATGACTTAAATTTATATATTAAATGTGTAGAAAAAATTTATAACGAGATTTTTAAAAAATCTTTACCTCATAAAGTAATCACCGCAATAAAGAAAATTAAAAATTATGAGATAAAGTATAATAAATATAAATTATTATTTGAAAATAGTATAATACCCAATATTAATCACTATTGGTATAGATTTACATTAACATGTACAAATCATGCTGAGTTGAGTGATTTTGAACTTTTATATCAAAACGAATAATTATAATAGTGCTAAATTTGAATTATTTATTTAAATATGATATTATTATTACGAGTAACTTATCCTTAAGGAGTATATATGTCTCAAATTAAGAGTTTTAAAATTGAAAAACTGCATGGTTATAAAGATTTTGAATTAAAATTTAAAGACAATACTTTAATTTTAGTTGGCGAAAATGGTTCTGGTAAGACTAGTGTTCTAAGAATATTTAATTATTTTCTCACATGTAATTGGAGAGAACTAGCAAAATATAATTTTGAAAAAGTTAGTATAACTATTGATAAAAAATCTTATGAAATAAGTAATAGTGATTTAAAGGTTAAATTTAATATTTCTGAAAAACTTTTAAGAAGGCTACCACCTCCTGTTAGACGTAATTATATAAAAGCGATAGAAAATGATGAAGTAGAAGAAATTGAATGGATTCTATCTCATTATGTAAGAGATAGTTCTCGTTATCAAAGAAGTTTATTTGAAGATGAAAATAGATTACAAGATAAAATAATAGAATCACGCAAAATTGACAGAAAATTAATTATGTTGGCAGAAACAATTAATAAAAATATTGATTTTACAATTTTATATTTGCCAACATATAGAAGAATTGAGCAAGAATTAAGTTTTATTTTTAGAGAAGAAGATGAAGACGAATTGAAAATTAAAATGAAAAAAAATTTGGTTCACCATATCCATTCGTCATGTACTAAAAACCATACAGAATTAGTTGAATTTGGTATGAATGATGTAAAATCATTAATAAATAATGTTTTAGAAAATTTAAAGGAATTTCAAAGAACAGAATTAAATAAGTTAACTCTAAAGTATTTAGGTGATGTAGTAGATAAAAAATACGAAACTGCAAATATACGTAAGATTAAACAAGTCTCTGAAGATATTATAGATAATATTTTAGATAGAATTGATGAAGAACTTTTAAGTAACTCAACAAAAGAAAGTCTTAGAAAAACTATACAACAGATAAGAACTACATCATTAAAAGAATTTAGTAAAGAAAATAATAATCATATTATGTTTATATGTCATTATTTTAGTAAATTATTAAACTTTCAACAGTTACTTGAACAAAGAGAAAGTAAAATGCGAGAGTTTTGTAGAATATGCAATAAATATATAACTGACAAGGAATTTAAATATGAGAGTTCTTCTTTTGATTTTTCAATAATAAGTAAAAAAGATGCATCAAGGGAAATCCAATTAAATCAGTTATCATCAGGAGAAAAACAAATTGTCTCATTGTTTAGCCAATTATGTTTGTCAGAATGTAATGATTATTTTGTTATGATTGATGAACCTGAACTTTCATTGTCAGTTTTGTGGCAACGTGAGTTTCTTGTTGATATTCAAAATGGTGAATTTTGTAAAGGGCTATTCGCTGTAACTCATTCACCTTTTATATATGATAATGAGTTAGATAAATATACACATGGCTTAGGTGAGTTTCTAATTTAAGGGCATTTAATGGAAATGAAAGATAAAATAGCTGAAGCAAGGTCTAAAGTTGATGAACTTGGACATGTTTTTAAAAGCAAATACAAAAGAAATAAAAAAATTATATATATATTTGCAGAAGGAAAAGATGATATTATTTTTTATACATCTTTTATTGAAAATTATTTACCTGAAGGTTGGGATTATGATTTTATATTAGCCAGTGAAACTGCTAAAAATATTGGCTGCAAAACAAAAATAATTAATTCATATAATAACTTTAATTGGAAAATATTTAATAAAAATCAAATAATTTTTTTATTAGACAGAGACTTATCTGATTTTCTAGATGATTGTATTCCAAAGTCTACAAACGTATATGTGACAGATGGATATTCTATTGAAAACAGTATCATTTCATCAAAATTATTCTGTAGAGCATTGCATGATTTATGTGATTTTTCACATTTATCTTGTGATGAACGAGATATAATGTCCCAATTTTTTGAGAAACAATTTAAAATTTTTTATGATGAAATGATTCAAATTATGGCTTGGATATTATATTGGCGTCAAAAAGGTTATAGACCCTTACTTAATTCCATTAAAATTAAAGATTTATTTAAAGTTGAAAAAGGCGAAATAAGTCTTGCAGTAAAAGATAAAGAGAGACATATACATTTAAACGCAAAAGTTAAAAAAGATGATGTTGATATTGAGAGCTATTTTAAAAAATTAAAAAAACATAAGAATAGCAGGTTATTAATCAGAGGAAAATACGTATTTCAGTTTTTTGAAATGTTATGTAGATCTGTACACAAGGATTATAAAGAAATGAACTTAAATTTTTTAGAGAAAACATCTAGACGAGATCCAAAATTGGAATTTACTGATATTGCTCATATGGTGCAAATGCCTGTATCATTTAAAATGTTTTTAAATAATTCAGTAAAGAAATATGTTTCTCAAACAATTTAAAATTTTAAAATTTATACATTATAATTTTCTCACTTCAAAGTCTTTCAAGAGTTCAATATACTCAAAAAGCATGTCTTGTTGACCTTTGGATAGGTAATTGAAACGTGAAATAAGTTTTTGATCTGCTGAGTTTGTTTCTTTTTTCTCTTTGCTGTTAAACAGTTCAAAGACCCCAATATTCATAGCTTCTGCTATAGCATTTAAGACTTCAAGTGAAGGTTTAGCGATGCCTCGTTCTATTTTGCCTAAGTATTGGTAAGTAATTCCTGCTTTTTCAGCCAAAGCCTCTTGGCTTATGCCGATTAGGTTTCTGTAATGTTTAACATTTTCTCCTACAATAATAAATAGTTTTATAAGGTTATCACTCATATTAACAGTTTAGAGGTTATTTTAAAATATATCTACAAATTGTTAATAACTAAGATTATAATTACTGACAGTTTGTTTTTAAATGTAAACGAAAAAGGTATTTTAGTAATGTTCTCTTTATAAATAAAAAAAAAGGGGCAAAAAGCCCCCGATATAGATAAAGTTATAAGATTATATTAGTAGTAGTTTTACTGCCTTATAAATTGCCTGACCCACATTATTAGAATTGGTTTTTGCCAAAATTTTATGAACTACCTTTTGATAAGATAAGTGTTCATTATTTAATTTTATAGCATTTTCAATTTCAATAATTTTTCTGCCTTCGGCTATGCCTTTCAGCACACCAATTTCAAATTCATTTAGCTTATTTCTTGAAAACAAACTTCGTCGACAAGATTCTTCTTTATCTATTCTTGCAGAAATTTCTTTGATATTCTTACAGTTATGCTTTGAATTTAGAATGCCAAAAGAATAGTAAAAAATAATTAACTGGCATAAAACTTTGTTTCCAATATTGTTTTCAATAAATTCAGAATCAAGATTTAGTCCGAGTTTAAGAAATAATTGAATAATCTTTTTAATAAGTACTTCTTTTTTAAGTTTTTGCTTTCTTACAATTTGCATAATAGTGTTGGATCTTAGAATATCAAATATTATAGAATATTCTTTGCTGGTAAAGTCATAATTCTCAGAATAATGTTTTTCTTCTTGTGAATTTTCCATTTCAAAATTAATCGGTAAATCATTACCGACTTCAATGCTCTCTTTACAAAGTATCATTGTGTTCTCCTTATATTTTACTGCCTATGCTAGCTAGCATAGATAATACTACTCGCCTGACGATAAATAATAAATAACACAGTTCGGCAATTTATAAATATCAAGTATTAATTTACTAGATATTTACATGGTTAGAACTTGCAATATAGCCTAAAATATAAATATGGATAAAGAGTTTAATAAGCGATTCGGTGAACGAATTAAGTTTTATAGAAATAAAATGAACCTAACACAAGAACAGCTTGCTGAAAAAATCAATCTTCAACCAAGCACGCTAAGTTACATTGAAAATGGTAAGAATAACATAAGTTATATGAAACTTGCTCCATTGTGTAAGGCATTAAATATTGAGCCTTATAAGTTATTTATTTTTGATTATCGTGAAGAAAACAACTCTGAAAGAATTAAGGATATAAATAATTTATTAAATTCTATGGATAGCAATCAACTTGAACTTTCATATAGAGTTTTGTATGATTTATGTGGTTTTTCTGACCGAAAATAAAACAACACAAATTCAACACAATTTGGGCACAAAATTACCACAAAACAGTTGAAAAAGTCCTTTTTAAATCTTATCCTTTTTATACTTTGCATGCCTGAAACCTTTATTAATACTGGCTTTTTCGTAAGCAGCAAACAACATTGTTTTTGATACTTTTATACCACAATATATAAAGCAAAAAGTTGTAGAGGATTATACCAATCTAAAACATTGTGAATACAGGTTTTTAGATATATAAGGGGTAAAAAGGGTAATTATGTATAAACAATAAAATTAGTACCGCCATTTTTCGATTTTACTAATCGCCCATAGCATTTTGAACTTAGGTTTTCAAGTATTATTTGAGCTTCATTTTTCGATTTATATTTGCTTGTATTGCTTTTATATAGTTGTGTAGGGGAGATAGATTTCAGATTTCTTGTTTTAATATAATCAAGAGCGAATGTTTCTGCCGGCATGCTTACAATTTGTTTATTTAATAGTCTTTTAAAGCATTTTGTGAAGTAATCGCTTAGTTTAATTGCTTTTCTGACTGTACAAGATGATATTTCTAAATTTTGAGGGTATTCTATACAATGCAAAACCAATGAAAATCTTGCAACATAATCTGTTTGTTTTTGCATATAGTTTTTTAATAAATCTATGTGTTTTGAGGACTTTTTCTCTAATATAATCTTTCGGCAAAAATCATCAAATACTTCTTGTGCTTCTTTATTAAAAGAGTACAACTTCTCATCTCCGTTATACTGATATAATTTATCGTAGATTTCTTGTATTAAAGACATATTTAGAGGAGTATTTTTTGAATATTTTATTCCCGTTTCTTCCATATCAGAACAGACAAAGAGCCACCTTTCAACCATTCCGTTTGTGCTTTCAAGTCCGTTCGCAAATAATGTTTTGTTTAAAACACTCGGTTGTATTGTACCTATAAGGTTATGACTGGGATATATCGTGTAATCTGTATCTTGATTTTGCCTCAAAATACTGTATGCTTTACGTTTCCATGCCTGTAAATAATAAGCTTCATCAGCTTGATTATCACGTTTATATTGTCCCATACTTTTTAAAAGAACTATTAATTCATCATTCCAAGATGTAATTCCTCGTTTTATACTTATAGAATTCTTCAAAATCGCTTTAGATAAGGCTTCAACTGTTTGGCTTTGAGTTGTTAATCTGCCTTTTTGGGGTTGTTTGGGTTCAACAGGCTGTTTAATTGATAAATCAGGATTTTTTAAAAGTCTGTTTCTCTCATATTTCTTTAAGTCTATTTTATAATCAATCATAGCTTGGTTATAAGCCTTTAATTGTTCTTCATAATCTTTGTTTAAATCTTCCTCATATTTATCAATAATTTTTTTAAATAAGTCCAGGCATGGTGATTTTTTCTGAGAAGCATTTCCTACAATTGCAGTCCATAAAATTGGGTGATCTATCCAGTTTTTAGATTTATCAACAAGAATCGCATATTTCCCGTCCATTATCGTACTTATACCACCTAAAAAAGAACTTGTCAGATATTCAATCGGGGCATCTTGACGTTTCTGCAAGTCAATAAAAAAATGTTTTATGTTTTCTGGGAATATTTCCAAAGGATAAATAATTTCAGAATTATTGTTTGACAAAATATGCTGAATAGATTGTATTGTTAATAATTCAGCATTATTCATTAATTTTTGAAATTCACTTTTGCCGTATTTAATCAAAAAATCGTCAAGTCCCAATTTAGGGTAACATTGGGGTAACGTAATCACTTTAACTAGAGCATGTTTTTCTTGAATTAAGTATCCTGCAAATTGGTATAAGGCATTTTTAACCTGCTGATTCTGCCATAAATCGTTATCGTAACACAGATAAAAAATTTTGTTTTGTAAATTGAAATTTGCAATATCAGGAATAATATCAGAAGTAATTTCTCCGTCAGCCTTCTGCTTCCAAGCCCATACGCCCGACAAAGCAATACAGTTAAAACCTTCTTGAACCGCTTTTATAGCCTTTTTCTCGCCTTCTGTGATTATTATGTAATCACTTGGATTAATATAGAATACAGGGGACAAATCAAGCGGTCTGAAAAGCCTTGAACATTCACCTTTCGGCTTTATATACTTTGCATTTTCATTATTATAATTTCTTCTTGTATAATATTCGCTTACTTTATCATCAATCAGGTCGGGATAGTATAACTGCCAATAATTTTGTGTAGTTGTTAAATATCCTTTTTCTATGTATTTATGAATAACATCTTCTGATATTCCGCTTTTTTTGAAATCATCATAAACTTTTTTAAAATAATTTGTTTGCTGCATTTTATACTCCTTTGTCTTTCCTATCCCATTCAATTAGCAAGTTTACAAAGCCGAAAAGGTTTGATTGAATTTCTATTGCTTCATCATTAGTTATTGAAGAAGATGAATATTGCTGAAATTCGGATTTAGTGATTTCTATAAAGTTTTGAGTTCTAAACTTTCTCATAATCCCCATTAAAAAAGCCGACATTAAACCTCATATGGTTTAAATATCGGCTTGCTTACTACTTCTCGAAGTGCTTGCTTCGCTTTTTGCTGGCTTGCTCTAATAATAAATTTTTGTTAGTACATTTCTTTTTTGTTTAAGAAAATACCTGTACGCTCTTTATTTGGTTTTATTACATATTCTTTCTTAAACTCATTTGTTATTACTTCTATTACTATTGGTAGCTTATTTATATCAATAGTTAAAGTTTGTATTTCCATAAAATTATTTCCTTCCCTTATAGCCTGTTCTCATTATGTATCACTCAAGAAAAAATAAAAGTCCTCATTTTGTAATACATAAAAATACCTACATGAAAATATCTGTATTATATGTTAAAAGTCAATTATAGTAAGATGTTTCATTATTAAAATATTTATTATAAAATACATTTATGATTAAATCTTTTAAATGCAAAGAAACTAAAAAAATATGGAATGAAGAATTTTCGAAAAAGATACCTAATGATATTCAAAGAATTGCATTAAGAAAATTGATTATGCTTCATTCCGCAGAAGCGTTAACCGATTTGAAAGTTCCTCCAAACAATAAATTAGAAGCATTAAAGGACGACAGGCATGGTCAGCACTCCATTAGAATTAATGACCAATTTAGAATTTGTTTTATATGGTCTGACAAGAATGCTTATGATGTCGAAATAGTAGATTATCATAAATAAATCTTAATACAGGGGTTGACATTACGTATTACGTAATGCATAATATAAATAAAGGAGATTTATATTATGTCAAAAATACCATTGCCTACTATCGGTGAAATACTTAAAGAAGAATTTATTGATCCGTATAACATATCTCAAAATGCTTTAGCAGAAGCTATTAATGTGCCTGCTGGCAGAATAAGTGAAATTATTAATAATAAAAGAGCAGTTACTGCTGATACTGATTTAAGACTTACTAAGTTTTTTGGGCTTAGTGACGGATATTTTTTGCGTTTACAAGAAAATCTTGATATAAGAAGAACTAAAGCTGAAATAGGCGAAGAAATAAACAATATAATCCCTATTAACATAAAATCAGTGAGAAAAAACTCATCAATGGCACAAGAGGCATAAATGAAAGCTGTAATCTACGCAAGGGTTTCATCTGACGAACAGCAGAAAGAAGGTTTTTCTATTCCTGCTCAAATTGAACTGTTACAAAATTATGCAAAAAACAATAAAATTCAGGTAGTAAAAGTTTATGAGGAAGCTCAAACTGCAAAACAAAGTGGTCGAGTTAAATTTAATGAAATGTTGAAATTCCTTCATGCCAGTAAAGACATAAAAACCATTCTTGTTGAGAAAACGGACAGGCTTTACAGGAATTTTAAAGACTATGTTTTAATTGATGAACAAGATGTAGAGGTTCATCTTGTAAAAGAAAACGAAATTATCGGTAAAAATTCATCATCTCATCAAAAGTTTGTTCATGGAATAAAAGTTTTAATGGCAAAGAATTTTATAGATAATTTATCGGAAGAAACTAAAAAAGGAAGATTGAAAAAAGTTAAAGAAGGTTATTTTATCGGTCAAGTGCCTTACGGTTACAAAAAATTAGACCCTAAAACTACAATTATTAATGAAGAAAAAGCACCGTTTGTAAGACGTGCATTTAAATTATATGCAGAAGGTAATTTATCATTAGAAAAAGTAAGAAATATGCTTTTTGATGAAAATTTTATTTATTCGCCAAATTCACCTAAAATTTCAAAAGGTCAGCTTGAACAGATTTTGAAAAATATTAATTACACAGGAGTTTTGAAGTATCAAGATTTAGTATATGAAGGCAGACACGAAGCGATTATTTCTGAAAAGCTGTTTAACGATGTTCAGAAGGCTTTTAAAAAAGATAACAAACCTTTATATAGAAACGACCATAATTTTGCGTTTGCTGGCATGTTGAAGTGTTCTGAATGCGGTTGTTCTATTACTTCGGAAGTTAAAAAAGGCAAGTATGTATATTATCATTGCACAGGAAGTCAGAAAAAATGTTCGCAAAAGCCTATATATATTCGAGAAGAAGAACTTGAAAAGCAATTTGATAAAGCTGTTAAAGCAGTTTCTTTGTCAGATAAGCATATTGAATATATTAAACTGGGGTTAAAAGAAAGTTTAAAAGACAAACAGGAATTTTCAAAACAAGAATTTGAAAGAATTTCAATTAATATCAAAAGATTAAAGGATAGGATTAATAAACTCTATATTGATAAACTTGACGGCTTGATTGACAACGAATTTTGGAAAGAAAAAAATACATTGTGGAGTGATGAACTTTCAGAACTTGAAAATAGACTTCATGCTCATAATGTTGCTGACAAAAAATATTACGAAGAAGGAATAAAAATCCTAGAACTTTTAAAAAACGCTTATGGACTGTATTCTAAGCAAACTGTTGCAGAAAAAAGAAAAATGTTGAATTATTTACTATCGAACTGCAAGTTAAGCAACAAAAAAGTAAGCTATGACTACAATTTGCCGTTTGCTTACTTCGTTAATTTTGACTCTTGTCAAGAAAAATACCCTGGATGCGATTCGAACGCATGACCTACCGCTTAGAAGGCGGTTGCTCTATCCAGCTGAGCTACCAGGGCTTGGATCCAGAGGGTTTAGACAAGCGTTTGGTTTTTGGGGTACCTGTATAATCCCTCATACGTTTTATGCTATCATAAAAAAAATTTTTGGCAAGAAGTTTTTTACAATTTATTTTATAATATAACTTCTTCTTTTTTGTCATATTCTTTTGTAAACGCATATTTATAAAGCATTACAAAGAACAAAATAAACATTATTACAATAAAGACATTCACGGATATTGGAAAGACTTTAAAATCTTGAAAAATATTTGCCCAATCATTTTTTTCTGGCCAAATATATGCGATTACAAATGGCAGTGCACTGATTTGCCAGAATAGTTTTGGCAGAATTCTTTTGCCGAATGTTATTCCTGTTAAGAATATTATTGAGTATATATAACAAAGGATTGTTAAAATATCCCAGCTTGTAGTACCTGCAAAATCAGTGAATGCTTCATACAGGTTGGCTATAAAATATGGAATATAAAAACAAATTAATGAAAATAATGCAAATATGTTGAAAAAACGGTTGTTGGCTTCAGTGTAGAAGCTGTAATTTTTGTACAATCTATAAAAAGCAAAATATACAGGTGAAAGAACAATAAAGAATAAGATTGTACAAATTATAAATGTTAAAAGAGCAGCTATTTGTTCTGTTGTAGTGTTTCTTACTGAATCATTATTAAGCATTATAGCCATAGGAGTTAATATGTTTGTTAGAACTAATGCAGCGAGCGATATATTTATGAATTTTTTTGAGCAGGTTTTTAGTTTAGCAGCAAGCGTATAAAACAGTGCGAATACGCTAAACCCGAAAATAAATACACCTATTGTTATTAATCCTAACGTTTCGGAAATATTTAGTGATGAATTTGTACTTTCACCCATTGCAAATTTAAAATTTATTCCAAACAAGGCAAGTGAGTACAATGCAAAAACAAATTTCCAAAACATAATATTTCTCCTAAATTCGAATAAATTTTATCATTTTAATTCATATTAAGCAATCCACTTAAAAAATGATATTATTTTTTACAACTGTTTTTGTTTAATATATAATTTTCTTATAACGTATTAAATAAAAGGAAATATAGATTATGCTAACCGGAAACCAAGTAAGAAAATTATATCTTGACTATTTTAAAGATAAACATCAACATACAATTGTAGAAAGTTCAAGTCTTGTACCTGATAATCCGACTGTATTGTTAACAACTGCGGGAATGCTTCAATTTTTACCTATATTTTTGGGTATTACAAAATCGCCTTACAATCCTGCCCGTGCAACTTCTTGCCAAAAATGCGCAAGAGCGGGCGGTAAAGACAGTGATATCGAAAACGTAGGAAGAACACCTCGCCACCACACATTCTTTGAAATGCTGGGTAATTTCTCATTTGGCGACTATTATAAAAAAGAAATCATTCCCTGGGCTTGGGAATTTGTTACGGAAGTTTTGAAGCTTGATAAGGACAGACTTTGGATTACAATTTTTGAAACAGATGATGAAGCTTACGAAATTTGGAGAAGCGTAGGAGTTCCTGCAGAGCGTATTAAGCGCAAAGGCAAAAAAGATAACTTCTGGGGACCTCCGGGAGCATCAGGTTCTTGCGGACCTTGCTCTGAAATCCATTATGATTTAGGCGAAGACTTAAAATGTTCTGACGATTGCGGAATTGATACCTGTGAATGCGACAGATGGGTTGAGATTTGGAACCTTGTATTTACAGAATTGTATCAGGACGAAGAGGGCAACCAATCTCCGCTTGAAAGCAAAAATGTTGATACAGGTATGGGCTTGGAACGTATTACAATGGTTTGTCAGGGTGTTCGTTCAACTTTTGAAACAGACCTGTTAAAGCCAATTATGGATAAAGTTTCCGAGATGAGCGGAGTTCCTTATAAAAAATCTGAAAAAACAGATGTTTCTTTAAGAATTATCACAGACCATGCAAGATGTGTTTCTTTCTTGATTTCTGACGGTGTAATTCCGGGTAATGAAGGAAGAAGTTATGTTTTGAGAATGATTTTAAGACGTGCGTTACGTCACGGAAAAATTCTCGGAATGGATTTGCCGTTCTTGTATAAGCTTGTTGATACTGTTGTTGAACATTACGGCGAAGCTTATCATGATTTGGTTAAGAATAAGGCAAAAATTATTGATACGATTAAAAAAGAAGAAGAACGTTTTGCAAAAACTCTTGACCGAGGCTACAAAATGCTTGACGAATTCATTGCAGATAAGAAAGATATTGACGGTGAAAGTGCGTTTAGACTGTATGATACCTTTGGCTTCCCGTTTGAATTGACACGTGAAATCGCTGAAGAAAACGGTTTGAAAGTCGATGAAGAAGGCTATAAAACTGCAATGCAGGAGCAAAAAGACAGAGCAAAAGCTGCAACTGCAAAAATCAGTGTTACAGGTGATATTAAATACGCTAAAGTTGAAGATGAAGTAGGTTCTACTGAGTTTGTCGGATACACCGAAAACGAATGTGATGCAAAAATTCTTGCAACAATAGAGGGTGACGGATACGTTGATATTGTATTGGATAAAACACCTTTCTATGCAGAATGCGGCGGTCAGACAGGTGACAGCGGATATATTGAAAATGAAAGTTTGAAAGCTGAAGTTTTGACAACTTTCAAGGTTAATAAGCTTTTTGTTCATCGTTCAAAAGTTATTAACGGCGAGATTACTATCGGGGAAAAAGTTCACGCTAAAATTGATGTTGAAAGACGTGAAGAAATAAGACTTCATCACTCATCAGCCCATCTGTTACAGGCTGCATTAACAAAAGTTTTGGGAGATGAAGTTCATCAGGCTGGTTCTCAGGTTGAAGAAAACAGAATGCGTTTTGACTTTACGTTTTCACGAGCAATGACACCTGATGAGATTTTCAAAACAGAAGATATTGTTAACTCATGGATTTCCCAAGGTTTGGATGTTACAACTCAGGAGATGGACATTGAACAGGCAAAACTTACAGGAGCTGTTGCGCTGTTTGGTGAAAAATACGAAGATGTTGTAAGAGTTGTTTCTATGGGAACACCAACAAAATGTATATCAAAAGAATTTTGTGCAGGTACACACGCGAGAAATACAAGAGATTTGCGTTTGTTCAAAATAGTTTCTGAAGGTGCGATTTCAGCAGGTACAAGACGTATTGAAGTCGTTGTTTCAAAAGCTGCATTTGAATTTATGAATGCGAAAGTTAAAGAAATGGACAAATTGTCATTGATGTTTAAGGTTCATTATGATGAAGTAATGGAGCGTGTTGAAAAGTTACAGGAAGAAAACAAAGAGCTTCAAAAACATCTTGCAAACGCTCAGGAAGAAAATGCAAGAGCGAAATTCTCAACATTCTTGTCGCGTGCAGAGGATATTGATGGCGGTAAATTGTTTATTTCTAAGATAGAAGAATTTGACTCTAAGGCTGTAAAAGCGGGTGTTGAACTTCTTGCTAAGAAGCTTGGAGAAAGCATCATTGTTCTTGTTTCAGGCAATATGGTAATCGCAAGTGTAACTGACGGATTTATCAAAAAAGGTTACAATGCGGGAAAAATTGTCGGTGAAATCGCAAGAGCTACCGGTGCAAACGGCGGCGGACGTCCAAACTTTGCACAGGGCGGAGTTAAGGACAAATCACAACTGACAGAAATACTTGCAAAAGTAGAAGAAGAATTAAAGTCAGTGAAAGTTTAGTTGAGGAATAAGCATGACAATATTGAAAATAGAACGATTAGCGCACAACAAATTTCTTCCCGAATATAAAACCGAAGGCGCGGCAGGCATGGATTTGTGCGCGGCTATATCAGAACCTGTTACATTAAAGCCGCTTGAAAGAGCGTTAATTCCAACAGGATTAAAAATCGAACTTGAACACGGATATGAAGCTCAAATCAGACCGCGCTCGGGATTGTCAATTAAACACGGTATTACTCTCATAAACTGTGTCGGTACAATCGATGAGGATTACAGGGGTGAGGTTTGCGTGCCTGTTGTTAATCTTTCTAATGAAACTTATTCAATTCAGCCGGATGAAAGAATTGCGCAAATGATTATTGCAAGAGTTGAACAGGCTGAAATTAAAGTTGCTGTCGAGCTTACTGAAACTTCTCGCGGAGATGGCGGATTCGGTTCTACCGGAAAATGAAATACTTAAAATATTCTCTGCCTTTATTGTTTATTCTTGCTGTTGAACTTTTGGTAAGGTTCAGCCATAATTCGATTTGCTTGTGGAAAATTTTTACAGGACATGAATGCTGGGGATGCGGAATTACAAGAGCATTTGATGCATTGTTTCATTTGCAGTTTCAAAAAGCTTTTGAGCTTAACCATTTTATAATTCTTGTTGCACCTTTAATGTTATATTTATGGTTCAAACTAATATTATTAGACGATACGAAATCATAAAGACTTTGGTAATATTTTGGTGTTAACAAAATGAAAGGATGATTATATGTCAAATGAAGGAACAGGAATGGTTGGTAACAAATCCTATACCGCTGCTTTATTATTGTCGTTTTTCTTAGGCGGTTTTGGTATTCACAGATTTTACACAGGCTATATCGGATTAGGTATTTTGCAGCTTTTAACAGCAGGCGGATGCGGAATCTGGGCATTAATTGACTTTGTAAGCATTTGTTTTGGCAAATATAAAGATGCACAAGGCAATGAATTGGCTGATTACAATCCTCAGCTTGGAAAAATTATGTTTGGTGTATGGGTAGTATTATTTATATTAGGTGTTATTTATAATATCAGTGTTACATCAGCTATTTTAAATTCTGCACATTAATATAAATTCTTATAAAAAAAAGAACCTTAGAAATAAGGTTCTTTTTTTACACTTTTTTTTTAATTAACATTCACGAGAAAAAGAGAGGAAAATAATCTTTTATTTTTTGCCTTTGAAAACTGATATATCTGATAAATCTTTTAAGGCAAAATTGGTATTTACATCGAAAATTGCGTTAGGATTTTGATTTTCTGCATTTTTAAGTTTTGTCCAATAGTCAGGATCCAGCTGCGGGTGTCCTTTAGGTAATTCACTATTAAATTCAACCATACATATATTCCTTTGCTTATTATTCTTAACGTCAAACAAGAAAAAAACTTTAGGATTTCTATGTTTTTATTAAGAATTTGTTACACTCGTTTTATTGTTAATAACATATCATTAGGTATATAAAAATCTTTTACTCCGTAATTTGCATTAATGAATAAAAATTCCAAAACTTCTCCTGGTTCAACACCAAGATTTTCAAAAGGAATGCTTATATCTACAACCTTGTCATACACAGCTTTAATTTCTTTTGATGAAGTAACTGCCCACAGATTATTAGGAATTGCTTTTACCAATCTTACAAGATTAATTTCACCGTCATAAATTGAAATTTGCATTTCATTATGGAATTTTTCTTTTGAAATCGGCAAAAGGCTTTCAGTTTTTTGAATAATTCTTATTGGAGAAAGCGACTGCTTACGGCTTTGATTTCTCATATAAACGTACATCTGATTTACTCTTTTGGACATAGAAGGAGTATCTTTCAGATATTCGTTTATATAAAATCTCAAGTATAAATTGTCTTTGTCATATCCAAAGCAGATTTTGTCGTAAAATTTGTCTTCTTTAAGCACAGGTCCGTCAGGGATTTTGATGCAGCCTGCATTCAACCAGTTTTCATCATCTTTTTCTTTTCCGTCCATAACAGGTGTAAATTCGCCTTTAGGATATCTGGAAGGTTTTGTAATAGCTGAAAGTAAAGGCGTGTCAAGATATTGCGGCACTTCAAGCCCTAAGAATAAATAAATATTTTTCAAATGTTCTCTAAATATATAATCAAAAATATTATCCCGGCCTGAATCGTTTGGCTCACCGTACCACCAGAACCAGTCGCTGCCTTCACATATAAACAGCTCTCGTCTTGCTGCTTCAATGTTAGGGTTTAGCGGATTTTGTTTTACGTAAGCCGAAAAATCATCGCGGACCTGTTTTAAATATGTCCAGGCAAGGTTTTTTAAAGGTTCGTCAATCCACAGCTTAAAGTTTCTGTTAACCCATGAGCCTGAACTGATTTTGTTCAATGGTTTTTGTATATCTTTATCAAGATAATCACTGATGAGAACAGTTTCCAGGCTCGGGTCATTTTCAATTAACGAATAAATTGTTGATAAGAAAGTTGAGCCGTCAGCTGTGTAATTTTCCCAACAGTTTTCACCATCCATAGCAATCGTAATTAAATGGTTTTCATCGGGTGAAGAAAGCAGTTTGCTTTGTGCAACTTTAATTCTGTCATACAAGTCGTTTGCAGCACTTTCTGCAGGGTGGTTCGGGTATTCAAAACCGATAAGGTTAGGAATAACAGAATCTCTAAATATTATATTTACTCCGTCGTCTTTGTATTTATAAGATTTTAACAGGTGATACGGATCTTCAAGGTAGCCTCTGAAATCTCTTACAAATTCAAAATTTATTGAATTGGATAAAATACCCTCATCGGAAATAGTCCAGTCAACACCGAGTTCTTTAAACAGACCCAATTCTTTGCTGCTTATACAATGTTCGGAAGGCCAGATGCCTCTTGGACGTTTCCCGAAAATATTTTCCATTCTGTCAAGTGCCATTTCAGTCTGCATTCTAGCATCAAGTTCCATTTTTAGATTTGTTGGCAAATCATTTTCAGAAGATTTTTTAATACTTTTAATGTCGAGTAAAATAGGTAAAATAGGATGATAGTAAGGACTGGTTGTAATTTCAATTCTTCCTTCATCAGAGAATTTTTTGTATGTAGGTATAATTTTTCTTATTATATCTCTTTGGATATCAATAATTTTTATTCTGTCTTCTGTTGTATAATCTTTTCCTTTTTTAATAAGTTTTTTAAGTTCAGGATAGATGTTTTTGTAAATAGGATCAAACCAGGCAAGGTTGAACAAAGCCATTAAGTCAGAATATTCCTGATTTGAAAACATATTAATATCGTTTTCGGGATTCAGCTGGTATTTTTGATAAAGCCTGTTGTATTCTTCAGAGGGAAGAACCATTGAATGAAAATTTGCATCAAAAAAATTGTTGATAATAAATTCTTTATCATCAGCAGTTAAATCTTCAACATCGGTTATGGTTAATCTGGAATGAATGTCATGCAAATCGTTTTCGCCATAATCTATTAACGAATCCAAAAGAACCGGAACAAGATTAAAGTTTAATTTAATCTTAGGAAATTTTTCCAAAATTAAAACCATATCAAGATAATCTTTTACGGCATGCAGTCTGACCCAGGGCATTAAATAATCACCTGTGGGTGTTAACTGGTAAACAGGCTGGTGCATGTGCCAGTAGAATGCTATTGATAGTTTTTTTGTTTGGCTCATCATAAATTTTTATACCACACTGCTATTCCTAAAATTATTATATCATTGAAATTCCAAAAATGGAAACAATTTACATATGCAAATTTATGTTATAATCCTTTTATGAAAATATTATTCATAACAGATTTGTATCCTGTTAAGGAAGATGAAAAAACAACTCCAAGAACTCTTTATGATTTTGTTCAGGGTTTCAGAAAATCAGGACATGATGTTAAGGTTTTAAAACCTAATTTTATTTTGAATTCTTTTCTTCGCGGTAAACCCTTTTATAAAACAGGTCAATACAATGATGTTTATAACGTAAATTATTTTCTGCCTTTTGTAAATGTAAAACTGCCCGAACAATTGCAGAATTTCAACCCTGATATTGTATTGGCTCATATGCCCTCAGGAATTTTGTTTGCAGAAAAACTCTCGCTTCCTTTTGCAGCGGGAATTCATAATTCTGATTTGGAGGTTTTGACAAATCCTTTATATTCAGTTTATTTTAAAAACAGGCTGAAAGCTGCATTATATAAGGCAAAAGCAATTGCCTGCCGTTCTGAAGTTATCAGGCAAAAACTTATAAAGCTTTTGCCTGATTTAGAAGAAAAAACTTTTTCTGCCCCTTCAGGTATTGACAAAAGTTTAATTGCAGATTATAATAATGCTCCTTTACATTCGCCCGTCAAAGTTTTGACGTGTGCAAATTTCAAAAAAAGAAAAAATATTGATAAAGTCATTGAGGCTTGCAAGGGGCTTGAAAGCTTTGAGCTGACTGTGATAGGTGATGGCAGTGAGGATAAAAATTTAAAAAAAATTGATAAAAGTGTAAAATTTACGGGAAGACTTACTAATGATAAAGTTCTTGAAATAATGCGCGATAGTGATGTTTTTGTCCTGCCGAGTGTTAATGAAACCTTTGGTATGGTTTACTTAGAAGCTATGTCACAAGGCTGTATTACAATCTGCACAAAAGATGACGGAATTTCAGGTATTATAAAAGACGGAGAAAACGGTTTTTTGACACTTCCTATTTCAACAGAAATCAGAAAAATACTCCTTAATATAAAAAACATGGATGATGACACCTTGAATACATTGCGCTACAATAGTTTCCATACTATTAAAAAGTTCACTTCAGAGGTTTGTTGTGAGCAGTATTTGCAACAATTGCTTAAGATTTTGTAATGATTTGACAACATTGGAGCATGTTTTTGGTAGTATTAATGAGTTGGTTTTTACCCTCAATATATAAGAAGGAAATATTTAATGAACAAATTTTTAATCGTACTTTTGACACTTTTATTTAACATTCAGCAGGCTCAGGCATTTAGTATAGATACTTTTATGGACAAAAAGGTTGCACCTGTTTCCGATGCTATTGCAGCTGTTATTTTTCACCCGATAAATGTGTTTGGTACGGATGTTCCTATTATTATTTTCTGGATTTTATTTGCAGGTTTATTCTTTACTTTTTATTTAAGAGGTATTGCTGTATGGGGGTTTAAGCACGCTGTTGATTTAGTATTCAAACCTAAAAAAACAGAAGACGGTTCAGGTGAAGTTTCATCTTTTCAGGCTTTGATGACAGCGTTGTCAGGTACAATCGGTCTTGGAAGTATTGCCGGTGTAGCAATTGCTATTTCAATGGGCGGACCGGGTGCTGCATTTTGGATTATCGTAGGTGCATTGTTAGGTATGTCGCTGAAATTCGTAGAAGCTGCACTTGCCGTAAAATACAGAAGATTTAACCTTGACGGTACAATTTCAGGCGGACCGATGCACTATATGGCACACGGTTTAACAAGAAAAAAATTAAGATGGTTAGGACAGCCTCTTTCTGTTATGTTTGCAATCCTTTGTATTTGCGGAGGTATTACAGGCGGTAATATGATTCAAATCAATCAGGCTGCAAACCAGTTTGTTAATGTAGCAGGCGGTGTTGACGGACCTTTGCATAACTTTCACTGGGTTATAGGTCTGGTTATGGCTGTTGTTGTGGGTATGATTGTTATCGGCGGTATTAAAAGTATCGTAAAAGTTACTGAAAAAATTGTTCCTCTAAAAATATTTGTATATTTATTTTCAGCATTGGCTGTTATTGTTTGTAATTTTAAATTAATTCCTCATGCCGCTTGGGTAATAGTAAAAGAAGCTTTTCAGCCCGAATCTATTTATGGCGGTATGTTTGTTGCGATGATTATGGGTTTAAGACGTTCAGTTCAATCAAATGAAGCAGGTACAGGTTCTGCTCCTATTGCTTATGCAACAGTAAAAACAGATGAACCCCTTTCACAAGGTTTTGTTTCTTTGTTGGAACCGTTTTTAACAGGCTTTATGTGTACTTTAACAGCATTTGCTATCGTAATTACAGGCGTTTATAAAGACCACATAGGACATACATCAGGTATTGAAATGACATCTGAAGCTATTTCTTCAGTAATGCCTTTCTTCCCTAAATTATTGGCTTGTATTGTTCTTTTATATGCTTTATCAACATTAATTTCCTGGGCATATTACGGTCAAAAATCCTGGAACTTCCTGTTCGGTGAAGGAAAGAAAAGAACACTGACATTCCAGTTTATATACTGTTCATTTATTGTAATTGGTTCTGTTTTAAACGTAACATCAGTTATTAATATTACAGATGCTATGATGATTGCAATGTCTATTCCAAACATTATTGCGATGTATATTTTAGCTCCTGAAATCAAAAAAGATTTGGCTGATTACTGCAGATTGCATCAGTTGGGCAAATGGGTTAATCGTGATTGGTTAAAACCTGTTCCTGTAAAAGCAGAAACAGAGGAAGATGAGGTTTTATGTCAGATCAACAAATTATCATAACAGTTTCAGGTGTCGATAAAGTAGGAATTGTATCTAAAGTTTCAACGGTTCTGGCAGAATACGGCGTTAATATTGAAGATATAAAACAAACTTTGATGCAGGGACATTTTGTAATGTTTATGCTCGGCAATATTGAAAAATCAAAATACACTTTCAAAGAAATTAAAGAAGCTTTAACCAATACAGGTGAAGAACTCGGAATGGAAATCTGGGTTCAAAGAAAAGATATTTTTGATAAAATGCATAATGTGTAATTACAGAATAAATTTTTCTTTGAGTTCAATAATTTTTTCGTAAGATTTTTCGATATTTTCTTTTAATTCATTGTCAGTTTGCGCTTTTTTTGCCAGAGTTTCAATTATATTAACGGTTTCGGGTTTTGAATCTCTGTATATAAACATATTAAGACCTGCTCTTATTCCCATTTCACAAGCCTCAACAGGACCGAATTTTGCAACTCCCTTCATTATCATATCATCAGAAATTGCAACTCCTTTAAAACCGAGTATATTTCTTAAATATGAGATTGCATTTTTGCTTAATGATGTAGGAATAACGTTTTTTTCAAAGCAGGTGCAGTGAAGATGCGCAACCATAACTGTTTCAATATTTTTAGCGCAGGAAGCAAAAGGTTTAATATGAATTTTTTCCATTTCTCCAAGCGGCAAATTGATTTGAGGTAACGTTAAATGACTGTCAGCATTGGCATCTCCGTGTCCCGGAAAATGTTTTACACATGGTATAATTCCATTTTCACGGTAAGTTTGAGATACAATCTTTTCACCCGTAATTACATCTTCTGCGTTATTTGAAAAAGCGCGCTCGCCTATAATAGGGTTGTCAGGGTTAGTGTTAACATCAATGCACGGTGCAAAGTTCATATTTATTCCGTAACTTTTTAACTCGCAAGCAATTTCTTTAGTTTGATTGAGAAGAAATTCTTCGCCTTTTTCATAAGCGTATTTTGCCGATAAATATTTTTTTCCGTTATGAATATTTTCTGTGCGTTCAACTCTGCCGCCTTCCTGATCAATTGAAAGAAACGGCGTAATTATAGATGCTTGCTTAATATCACTGATAAGCTGTTTAAACTGTTCCGGAGTGTGAATATCTTTTGAAAAAAATATCATTCCGCCAAGCCCGTTTTTAAGAGCATTTTTATAGCAGTCCCCGTCAGTTCCGAGAATAAACATTTGATACAATTTTGTTTTGATATCCATTACAAAACCTTTTCAGCAAGCGGGTATAAATCTTTTAATCTTCCGCTTTCAATAACTTCTTCAATTTTTTTCAACACTTCTTGTGAATCTTTTTCGCTTAATGCTTTAAATGATTTTGGAATAACAATATCATTTGTTGTTTTAGCTTCAACAAAACCTTTGTTTTCTTTTAAGAATACTCTGTATGCATCAAGAATATTTGTGCTTGCGGTATCAATAGAGAAATTCTGCCCTGTATAGTATTTAACATCTTTTTTAAGCTGTTCAATATAATTTGTTATAAAATCAACTTCTGATAGGGTTTCATCTTCCGTATATTCTCCGCCGTAACAGATGTTATTTAAAATTTCTTTGTTATCAAACTTTTTTATACACATAGCCCATAGAATACATCCGAGATAAAATCCCAGATAGTTTTCTAAAAGGCTTAAAATTTTCGGATAAAACATTTTAAACTGCTGTTTTTTTTGAGCAAAATTTTTATATCTACCAAGAGTATTGTAAACATATTCTATGTTTGGTGTAAAAGCAGAAATATATTGTATAAAACCCGGATCAAATTGTACGCCGTCTGTGAAATCTGTCATTTTTTCTCCTTTTTATTAAAGCATTTCATATTTGATTTTTTTCTTATTGCTCTTTAAGACTTTTTCCTGAAATTCTTTATCATACTGCAGCCTGTATCCGTTGGCAAAAGCTTTTACAACAGCATTCGAAAAAGTTCTTTTTGTGCTCCAGTAAGCTGTGTGTGCAACAAAACAAGGTCGTTTGCTCCAAACACTGGAATTATCATAAATAAATCCTTTCGGATCTTTTATTTCAATATCGGCAAGCTTTTCCATTTCATCAATGGTCAGATTTCTGGTTGAAGGGAAGCCGAGCGGATCTTCACGGTAATTAACCGTAATAAAGAAAAGTCCTTTTTCAATAATATACTTCATCATTAATTTGTTATAGTAATTAAGCTCATATTCAGGATCAGCAAGATCTGAATAGAATAATACAAGAGGACTTGCAAAATTCACAACACCTTTTAAGGAATCAGCAGGGGCGCAAGCTGTTTTTGTAGCTTCTTTAAGCTTTAAATAACTATCCTCCAATGAGTCGTCTACATTTCTGAACACAAGATGACCGCTTTGAGAAACTATTCCGACCTCTGCTTTTGATAAAGCTGAAATACAAGTGTTATCCAAAGGATGCTCTTTGACAAACTGACGCATATTGCTGCTTACATTAATAGTATTAAAAAGATTTTCCAAATTTATATATGGAAGTTTATTAAACATGTATTCATAAGTTATAAAGCTTCCGGCAGAATAGCCGTATAGTATTGTTTTATTACCTTTGGAAGCTTCAGTTTTAACAACCTCATTAAGTTCATCCAATATAGGAAGCATATTATGTTGTTTTTGCACCCAAATTGCATCGTGTAAATATGAAGCTAATACAGAGCGGACTTCATAAGCAATTGTAGGACTGAAAGCTTTTGTTAAGTCAAGCTGGCTGTGAACAAATTCCAAATCTCTCTGGCTTTTATCTCCCCAAAAGAAGATAACGGGTTCTTTATTAATTCTGTATTGTTCTTTATCCATAAAGACTTTTTTTATTTGTCTGTTTCTTTCAAACTTTTTTTTCATTACAGGGTGTAATTTTTGGACTCCGTCAAGAAACCAGTTTCGCATTTTAGCATCGTTGTTGTTTGAACCGTTAATATATACAAAACTTACGCCTGAATCAGCTAAGCAGGCATTTTGTAATAGGATTGCACTGAATAATAACAAAATAATCTTTTTCATAGGAATATGATAGCATAAATTATACTCATGGGCTATTTTATTTTCTTTATTTTTTTTGGTAAAATGTGAGCGAAAAGGAGTAATTATATGAAAAAGATTTTGGTCATCTTATGCTTAACTGCATTTGTAGTTTTTCTGGGTTACACTTATGCATCTGCTAAATGCCTTATAGCAGGCAGGGGATGCTGTTCTAGCCACGGCGGTGTATGCGGCTGCGCTGGTGGGCGTTCGAAATGCTGTGACGGAACTTTAAGTCCGTCTTGTCAATGTTTTAAAGATGATGTTAAAGGCGGTTTAGAATTATAAAGCAAAAAAGCCGATTATATTAATCGGCTTTTTTAAATATTTATTTAGTTTAATTAATCGTGTTCTGCTGCTATAAATTTGTAAGCATAAGCTGCAATTGCTCCTCCAGCAAGGTTTGCAAGAATAGTAATCCAAACAAGATTAAATTTTGCTGCTTTCATAATAAGAAGTCCTAATGCAACAGCAGGGTTAAATGCTCCAAGACAAGTTCCTAATGTTGCAAAGATAGCAGTTGCAAGTGTGCCTCCGATTGCAAGTCCGTAAAAAGAATTACCTTCAGTAGATTTTGATGTTGCAGTACTCAGAACAACAAAACATAATGCAAACGTGAATAATAATTCACATATAATCATTGCAGGAATACTGAAATTAATTTCATCCGAATACGGCGGTACCGCTACTAAATAGAGCACAACTCCGGCTGCTGCCGCTGCCCCTAAGATTTGTGCTATGGCATAAGGGATAAACTGTTTCCAGCTTAATGCTCCTTTAATACAAGCTGCAAAAGAAACAGCAGGGTTGTAATGGCCTCCTGAAATTCTTCCGCCTGCATAAACCATTACCATAAGTGCCAACCCTATTGCTATTGGAGGGATTGAGCCTCGTCCGTTAGGAAATATTGAACATCCGATTGTTAAGAATAAAAAGAATGTTCCGATAAATTCCATAAGGTATTTTCTAAATAGTTCTTTCATATAAATCTCCTTTTTCGGTAAAAATTCTAACATATATAAAAAGTTTATGCAATTAATCTTCATACTAATATCAAATATTTTATGGTATAAATATTTTATGTTTTATTTTAGCGAAATTAACGGAAAAAGAATTTTAAAAAGCAGTCTGCTTGATGGTTTGAACCACTTTTTTACAACGAGAGAAAGCGTTATAAAAACAAAAGAACCTGATTTTGAAAAGGTTGTTCTTGAAAATAAAAAAGACATTTGTAAATTTTTAGGAATTGAAGAGGTGAATTTAATTCATCCGTCACAAACTCATACATCAAATGTTGATGTTGCAAAAGCAGGTATGTCGTCTTATCCTGATACCGACGGTCTTATTTTAACCAATAAACAGCAGGCGGTGTTTTTGAACTTTGCTGACTGTACGCCTGTAATAATTTATGACAGCAAAAATCACATCGGGGCGGTTTCGCATGCAGGGTGGAGAGGAACTGCGGGCATGATTGTGTCCAAGACCGTTCAAAAAATGGTTGATGAATACGCCTCAAACCCGAAGGATTTGAAAGCTGCAATCGGACCTGCAATATCTTTCTGTTGTTACAATGTAGGAGAAGATGTGTACAGAAAGCTTTCTGCATCCGTGAAAGATTTTGAAGGATTGTCAGAGATACGTCAGGGTGATATTTTTGTTGATTTAAAAGGGATTAACAAAAGACAGCTCGTTGAAGCGGGGCTTGATGAAAATAATATTGATGTATGCCCATATTGCACTGTTTGCAATAACAATTTGTTCTTTTCTTACAGGAAAGAGAATGCAACTACAAACAGACACAGCGCGGTTATAAAGTTATAAAATTTCTGAGTATTTCATGACCGTATTCCGTAAGAATAGCTTCAGGATGAAATTGTACGCCGTAAACGGGTAAGGTTTTATGCTCTATTGCCATAATGGTTTTGTCTTTTGTGCGCGCAGTAACCTTTAATTCATCGGTTAAATCTTTAACAACAAGAGAGTGGTATCGGGATGCATTAAAGCCTTGTTTTAAACCTTTAAAGATTTGACAGGTATCGTCAAAATAAATTTCAGAGGTTTTTCCATGTGTCGGAGCTTGTGATTTTGTGACTTTGCCGCCGAAAAACTGTGCTATGCATTGATGTCCCAGACAAATCCCTAAAATTTTTTTTGTTTTATAAAATTCTTTTATAACATCCATAGAAATTCCAGCAGTGTCGGGATTACCAGCTCCGGGTGAAATGATAATCCTTTGAAAATCAATGTTTTTTAATTCGTTGATTGTAATCTTGTCGTTTTCAAATACTTTAGGCTCCACACCGAGTTCTTTAAGATATTGAACTATGTTGTAGGTAAATGAATCGTAATTATCTATCAAAATCATAATTTTACCTCAACAATCTTTCGCACTGAATTTATGCAGTAGATTTTTTCTGCTTTATAAAGGTCGGATTTGTACAGAGTTTTTTCGGTGACATTTTTCATTGATTGCCTGAAAATCCCGTTAAGTAAACCGCATTTTACTGGCGGCGTAAAAAGTTTTCCGTTAATTTCCAGAACTATATTGCTTCTTGAACCTTCCGTGAGTTCGCCTTTTTCGTTGAGAAATATTTCGTCAAAAACTTCTCCTCTTGCTATTTTTTGCATGCTGTCAAAATAGTATGGGCGGTAAGTTGTTTTGTGGTATAAAAAATCGTTTTTGCTGTTTACAATAATAGGAGAAATTGTTATTTTGTTTGTTTTGCAGGGATGTAGTTCTTTATACTCCTGCTTTATTGTGCCATCTTTGCTCAACAACAATCTTACTATTCCGTCATTTTCAGGTTTAAGACGTGGCTTTGTAAAGTTAAACCCGTAATGTTTTGCGGAATTTTCCATCCTTTTAAAATGTTCTGCTTCTAATAAAAGTTTGCCGTTTTCTACAAGTATGGTTTCGATTATTTGAAATTCATCGTTAAGAAATTTTGTTTTGGTTAAAGTTTCTTCCCACTCGTCTTGAATGTCGGAATCCCAAACGATTGCACCGCCTGCTCTGTATCTGAAATTTGTTTCGTTGTCGGATTTCTGCAAAATTCTAATCGGCACGCTGAAAATAGTTTCTTGTGGTGAAATTATTCCGATAGCTCCGCAGTAGATATCGCGCGAACCTTTTTCTACTCTGTCAATAATTTTCATAGTGCTTATTTTCGGTGCACCTGTAATCGAGCCGCAGGGAAATATTGCTTTGAAAATTTCATAAAGCGTCACATCTTCCTTCAAGTCTGCTTCTATTTGCGAAGTCATTTGGTGAAGTGTTTTGTGAGTTTCAATTTCAAAGAGTTTTGAAACTTTTATGGAACCTGTTTTTGCAATTCTTCCTAAATCGTTTCGCAAAAGGTCTACAATCATAACATTTTCGGCGCGGTTTTTTTCATCGTTTTGCAAGAATTTTTTAAGTCTTTCATCCTCATCTTTGGACTTTCCGCGCTTAATTGTTCCCTTCATAGGTTTTGTAACGATGTGCTTATTTTTTAGAGTAAAAAACAACTCGGGCGAAAATGAAAGCACGGTATCAAATTCATTTTTCAGATAAAAATTATACAGTGTTTTTTGTTTTTTCAAAAGATATTGGTAAAGTTCAAAATCATCTCCGTCAAACGGAATTTCAAACTCGTAAGTGTAATTAACCTCATAGGTGTTGCCTTGAGAAATTTCGTCTTTAATCTCTGTAATCGCTTTTGAATATTCATCAAAACTTGCACAGGGCTTAGGGTTCAGTATAAAACTTTTTTCTGATTTCGGCAGGAATTCTTCGTAATTTTCAAACACTTCAAAATACAAAAGCGGCAGGTCTGAATTTTGTTTTGAGAACGCTTCGTATCTTATATAACCTGCAAGATAATATTTTTTTCCGAGTTCTTCTATCTCACAAAAAGCTTTTTTCAATTCATCTTTTGAAAACGCTTTTATTGTCTTTATTGAATTTGTAAATAATTTATCTGAAAATATTATCATAACTTGAGTATAACAAAATTTTTGTTATAATTAAACAGGAGGTTATGATGAAAAAACAAATTATTTTAGGAATGCTTTTATCATTTATTGTTCTTCCTGCATTTGCGGAGGAAGAAATTCATATAAATCAAAACTCAATGAAAAGTTTTTCGGGAACATACCAAACCGCGCGTCCAAAATATCCTCCATTATCTGCTGCTGATGAAGTTATGAAAAATGAAATGAGCGCTGAGTCTGATTCAAAGGTAGACAAGGCAAAAATGCCAATGCAGATGAACGCTTTTACTCAAAACTATGACAGCTCAAACAGTATGATGATGATGCAGAATGTTATGCCTAATATGATGGGATATTAATACCGGGTCAGATTTTTTTTAGTCCAGTTTAAAAGTTTTTCAAAATAAAAATCAGGGTTAACACTGAAATCGAGGGACTTCATGTTTATGCATATAGTCAGCATTTCTCTGTCTTCACCTTGCAAAAGCTCAAGTAATTCCTGTTTTGTTTCTATGTATTTGTAATTGTCTATATAATACTCGGTTTGAAGAATGTAAAAGACGTTTTTATATCCCTGTTTTAAAGTTTCAATCAAATTGTTTTCAAATAAATAACTGTGGCTGAGCATGTGATAAAGGTTAGCAATATTTGTTTGAACGGCCGGAATTGCATCGGTTCGTTTAATCAGCGGCACAAAATCTTTAAATTCTCCGTATAATGAAACGGTATCATTAAACAGCTGGAAAAGTTCGTATTTAGGCCAATGATAAATTTCATCCAAACCTGATACAAAACCGCATGCTTTTTCTTTAAACGGCATTGACTGAATTATCTTGTGATAGCTTTGCAAATCGTTTAACTGTATTTTATCTAATATGACGATTACGTCTACATCGCTGGTATCAGTAGCTTCATTACGTTTGTAGCTTCCTTGCAGACCGATAAATTTGATTCTTCCCTCAAAAGTATCAAACAATTTTTTTGTTAATTCGCCAAGCCATTCTTCAAGATTAAATTCCATAAACACCTCTTTTGGATTATACATTAAAGAAATCATAAAAATGATAAAATTGGTATGGGTATTTTGATGTAAGTTTTTCAAGAAATTTTACATACTGCTGTTCTAATTCCTCAAGCTTTTCTTGACGTTTTCCGATAAATTCGAATTTTTGAATATGAATAGCATATTTGTCATGTTTTTCTTTGGTGCAGGCAATAAAATATATTGGTGCTCCCATTAACATACCAAACTTAAATGCTCCTATCGGAAAATTAACTTTTCTGCCGAGAAAATCTGTTTGAAATACAGCATTGTCATTGTTCGGTGCAATCCTGTCGCCTGCCATAAAAATTATTTCACCGCTATCAAGTTTATCTTTTAGTTCAATTGAGGTTGTCAAATCAATTTCTTCAACAGGGTAAGTTACAATTGGATTGTCAGAAGAAATTTTGTCAATAAAGCTTTTGAAAATTTTGCACTGTTTTGCTTCCAGAAACAAATTAACTTTTATATCTTCAATAACAGTGCCTGACCTGAAAAAAGTACGCATTGCGTTGATATTTCCAAGATGTGAACAGAGAAAATATATCCCTTTTTTATCAAGCAAATCTTTATATAACATTTCTCTTTGAGCTTCATCAGCAAAGTAAATATTTTTGAACGGAAAGTTATCCGTAAACATTTCCATCTTATCAACCAGAGCGTAAGCGTAGCTTAAGAAATGCTTGAATGAATCTGTTAAAGCTGCTTTGCCTGCTGCAACTTTAAGGTATTTTTCGGAACATTTTCTGATTTTTGGTGCTCCTAAAAATGCAAAAAGGGTTACAAAAAAAACAATAAACTTAACGGCATTTTTCCCCGCGAGTTTATAAATATACCACAGGAGCATTAATCTTTTGTGTCCTGCCGCCTGTTCTTTAACTTCATACCATTTTAACATTTTGTGCCTGCAACCTCTAAAAGTGTATAATCGTGAACGCCGACATTTTCATATTTTTCCTGAAGTTTCAGTCCTGCTTTTTCAATGAGTTCAAGCATTCTTTTTTCCGAGTACATTTTGCTTTTTCCGTTTGCCATGCAGGTAAAATAGAGTGAAATATGTACAAGTGAATACGTTGCACCGTCAAAAATCTGCTTGTCCGTAAACGGCTCAAGAATATAAATCCTTGTGTCATCAGACATTGAATTTTTAATGTTTGATAAAATTGTAATAATCTGTTCTTCCGAAAAACAATCCAAAAACTGGCTCATAAACACAGCGCCTGAAATTTTCGGGAATTTGGAGGATTTATCAAGCACATCTATTCCGTAAAAATTCAGTCTGTCATTTTTAAGATTTTTCTTTGCAGCTTCTATATTTTCAGGCAAATCTATCATATTTACTTTACATTCAGGATTGAACTCAAGGCAGGCACGTTCGAATTTTCCTGTGTTACCGCCGATATCAAAGATTTGAGGTGTTGGTTTTTGGAAAATAATTTTCAAAGCTTCCTCAAAACATCTATCGGAATAAAAATGGTCAAACTCAAACCAGCTTTTTTTCATTTTTTCAGGCAGAATTTGAAGTATATTATAGATTGTTTGATGCTCACCGATAAATTTTTTCAATCCTTTGGGTTCTTCGTCTTTAAATGATTGCGTAAGCTCTGATGCGCCTAAATAGCATACATCTTTTACAAAATTAAAATTCACTTTTGTCATTTCGTTATTCAAAAAAGCATCGGCAACAGCTGTGTTCGTGTATATATTATCGTTTTTGGATATTACACCTGCACACAATGCTGTTTCCAAAAGCGTTTCAGCCGTATATTTTGATATTTTGCAGTGTTCAATAATTTTTTCCACAGTTGACGGATTATCTTGCAGATAACTTAAAATTCCTAATTCCAGCATTGATGCCACAGCCTGAAATGTGAAAGGTGCAAAGGCTATTTTTTGAGCATCGGCAAGTGCTTTAACCTGCGGTGATACGTTTCTTTTAATTCTTCTATACTTCATAAAAAGATTATATCATCTATCTTTTATGCATACAAGGCTGAAAATATATGAGAACAAAAGCCCTGTTGCAAGAATAATTCCAAGTGAACTGATTAGCTTGAAGCCTGTCAATGCAAGCAGTGTGAATGAGAAAACACTTGTCAGGCATGAAATTAATACTGCATCTGCGGATTTTTTAGCTCCGCCGAATCTGAAAACAGAGTAATCCAAACCGAAACCTATAATTAAGAACACTGCTATGATGTGGAAAAGATTTACAGGTTGGTTAAAAATTCCTAAAAGTCCCAGTGAAACTCCCCCTGCAAGTATTGAAGGGAGAACAATTTTACCCGCTGATTTGAAATTATATATTTTAGCCAGCAGCAGATAAAGTATCGCAAAAATCGGAAGTAAAAGACTTAAACAAATTATTCTGCATTTTTTTATTTGAGAAGAGATGTCTTTTTGGAAATTTATTACTCTGCTTCCGTTAATTTCTCCTCCTTCATATCCGAATGCTGCAACTATTGACGTGTTTTCATTAATTAAAAAATTATTTTTTAAAGCTTCAAATTTGATATTGTAATTAAGAGGGTAAGGAGTTAAAGCTTCATCAATAACTTCTCTGCGTTTATCAGACGGCAAAAATACGGCATAATCGTTAAGTCTTTTCAGGTATAATTCTTTTTTCAGATTTTGGACTGATTTTTGTCTTTTTAAAGAAGGAAGATATTTGCTTAATGATTGAAATTCAACATTATTTTTGCCTAATTCGTAAGTAATACTTTCTTCTTTTTCCAGAAGTTCTTGAAGATTTTTGCCTTCGATAACAAAAATTGACATCATTTCATTTGATTTTATCAATTCGCTTTGAAGTTTTTCTGCATTTAAAAGATGTTTCGGCGGTACATACATGTTTTTAATATTGTCATCAAAATGAATTCTAAATAAGCCGACAGCAATTATAATTCCTGCTGCAATCAGGATTGGTTTATTAAATTTTTCAGGGATAGAAAGATGTTTTATATGCGCAGGATTATATATATTTGTACAGAATAGAGGATAAAACAGGATTACAAAAAGATAAACCGTTGCTAATCCGGTAACCGTGAATACTGCAATTTGTTTCAATAAAATAAAGTTGGAAAACAGCATTACAACAAATGCACTTGCAGTTGTCAAAAGACTTACGCTTAAACTTTTAAATATTTCTTTTATGACTTCATCGCAAGATGTGTCTTTTTCATGGGAAACAAAAAAGTGCAGTGTGTAATCAACGCAAATACCGATTAATGTTGTTGAAAATACAAATGTTAAAATATGAACTGTCGGAAATATTAATGAGGTTACAAGAAAACCTGCCCATATACCTGCCCCGATTGTTACGGCTATTGGAAGAAGCGGTTTTAATGACCTGAAATAAAAATAAATAAGTCCGATTATAAAAAGTGAGGATAAAATACAAATTAAATTTATTTCTCCGGCAGATTTAGTGCTTGCATAATACGAATGCACAGGAGTTCCTGTCAAATAAATTTTGACATCTTTTGTGCTCAACTCTTTTTGGAGAATAACAAGCCGTTTCACTTCTTCATTCATAATGCTTGGCGAAAGCGCAGTGTCACCGTCAACATTCAGCATTATAAGGCTGTAATACTTATCATTTAACTGTATAGGTGTAAAATTTGAGATATCATGCGTTGTGCTCAATGACATTACGTAATCTGTTAACAGAAGAAACGGATCGTCATCAATAGAACCAATAGGCTGCATTATCGGATTGTATAGCAGCTCTAACGCGTTGTGCTCAATTTGCTCGTAATTCTTTTCTCTTAAAAGTCTTTCACTTTTAGTTGACAGCAATCCGTAATGATGCCTTTCATAATTTTCTATTATCCCTTTTATATCGGCATCAGATGTTTTCATTTTTGTCTGGTCTATTTGTCCGTAATAATTTTTAGCTGTTGTTTCTGCAGTTTCTGCGCTGTTACTTTCCACAATTACATTAATTTTAGCGGAAAACTTTGTACTTAAATCTACAATTACTTTTTCGTTATTTGAAAAAATAGCTTTTAAAATATTTGTTTCGGTTTTAGGACGATGAAATATAATCAGCATTGAAAGAAATGCCAATATAACAACAAAAAATATTCTTGATATTTTGGTTAATTTGTTCCGCATTTAAAGGAAATATCCGTAGTTCCGTTCTTTACTGTGGAAATTTTTATCTGCTTAATATCGACCTGACCGTTTACAATTATGGTATTTATCTGTGTAGAAGCAGGAGAATTTTCTTTAGGTTTTAATCCTACTGTCCAGATATTATTCTTCTTCATATAATATAAATCGAAATTTTTATCAAGGTATGAGTAATTTTTATTGGAAATCGCCATTATCACTTCATTCATCTGTTTGTTTTGGGCAGATGTGTAAGAAACAGTTGATTTTATAGGGTATTCTGTTTCAAAGATTGCCCCTTTGCTTTTGATGAATTTAAAATTCCCGCCTGATTTTAAAGATGTTGAGCCGATAGTTTTTTCCTGAGTGAAAGTACAGACTGCATCTTTCAGTGAAGGCATATTTTTTGCTATGTTTTTACTTGTTTCGGGGTGTGAAAAAACGTTTTCCATTGCAAAACATATATTCGCACAAAGTATTACTATTAAAGTTAATATCCAAATTTTAAACTTCATATTCCCTCAATTTTTCAATAAATCTTTCAGGAGCTGCGTAAGCACTTTCGCGTGTTTTTATGTCAACGCAGATTTGCATACTTTTAGCCTTAAAAATTTTTTCGTTTGTTTCTGCATCAAAAATTTCATACTTAATATTTAAAGCAGGTTCGACTTCTTGAATTTCCGTTACAATTTTAAGTTTTTGCGCAAAAGTCGAAGGCTTAATGAATTTCAAATCCATCGTTGCAACCGGATAGGCAAAACCATCTGATTTCATATCGTCGTAAGTGTAACCGATTTTTGAAAGCAAATCGCATCTTGATACTTCAAGGTATTTGATGTAATTGCCGTGCCAGACAACATTCATCGGATCTAAATCGTAAAAAGGCACTTCTATAAAAGTTTCTGCACTAATTTTTTTCATAGCACTATTATAAAACAAAAGAGCCTGAAGAAAAAGTTATATCACCGTTTGTAAACATAAAATCTATTGATTTTTCTTTGCGTTTTAAAGTCAAAGCTACCTGTGTGTCGGGTTTTATGACAGATGAGAACTTAATTTTTTTAACGGTTTCAGATACAAAGTCTAAATTAAAAGCATCTTTTATAAATTCTTTTGCAAAGAAAAGCTGAACAACACCCGGTAAAATCGGAAAATCCGTAAAATGACCTTTAAAAAAGTTGCTTGATAAAGGAAATATCAGCTTAAATTCGGCAAAATCGCTGTTTATCGAAAAATCAATTATATTGGGGTAAGTAATATTTGTATTGAAGATTTCAGTAATTCTTTCTCTGTTTATTTTGCCGCGTTCGGTTACAGGCAAATCATGCAAAAATCTCCACTTCTTGCACAATGCAGCTGAACCTGACATTTTCAAAAATTTAATTAATCCAAGTTTTCCTTTTTTTTCTAAAAATTTTTGTCCTTTTGCAGTGAGAACAGCCGCAGCGCAAAGTTTGTCATCAAGCTTTAGACAGTATGATTTTTCTATAAATTCTGTTGAATTTAGAATGTTTTCCACCTCTGAAAGTGATACACGTTTTTCTTGAATTTTAACAATTCTGTCATTGCGTTTTTTTACAACAAAACCGTTTTGCAAAAATTCAATTTCATCGTTTAAAGTTAATTCCGCCTCATCAAAATATGGTGATTTAATAGTGTTATTTTTATACGTTACGTTTTCAAAAAACTTTAAATTATCACGTGCACACTGCCTGTAAGCAATAACGCCTGCCTCTGTGCTTCCGTAAATTTCCGTTACGCCATGTGAAATTTTTTCTAAATATTCAAAAACATTATCAGCAAGCTTTGCCCCCGCACTTATTATCATTTGCGGTTTACGTTTGAAAGTAAAATTGTATTTGGCAAGCTTTTCTAAAAATGAAGGGGTGGAAACAAACACATATTTTTCATAATCTTTTATGTCCTCAGGATACAAAACTCTTTCCTCATCAACCTTGCACCCCAATACTTTAGGAAGCATTACTGTAAAAGTTGTTCCGTACATAAAATCAGGTGTTACTGTTGATACAAAAACCGTATCAGGCGAAAATTTGAAAAATTCAGCCAAATCTTGTCCTTCAGCAAGTACACATTTGTAACTCTTTTTTACGATTTTAGGCTCACCGGAAGAACCCGATGTATGAAATATGTATTGTTTATTCTCTATCATATTTTGCTCGCAAAGTAATTCTTACGATATATTCTACCCCGAACAGCAAACCGATTGCAATATATGAAATACAGCCGTTATATAGTATCCAGATTTTTGCAGGCAAAAATACAGTTAAAATCGAAATTGAAAGGTTTATAAATAAAAATATGCACCAGACGTATGTAAGGTTTCGTGTGTAATTCCTTGAAAAATCCGTTAATTCGCCATCCATTTTTTTTGCAATTTTTTGTATCACGGTTTCTTTGCAAAACAGTGATGAGAAGAACACTATAAAAATAAAAGAATTTGTAATAACAGGATAGAATTTCAGAACATAAATACGGCTGTAATGAAAAAATACAATAACAAATATTGTAATTAAAAAAGGAATTAAACGTTTAAGCTTTTTTAATTTTTCAATCATAACAATTCTTCAACGGCAAGAACTACGTCATTAATGGTTCTGATTTGTTTGAAGTTTTCCGGAGAAATTTTCTTTTGTGTAAATCCTTGCAATTTTACAGCCAAATCAACCGCATCAATGCTGTCGAGTTCCAAATCCTCAAACAAGTTTGTTTCTGCCTGAATTTTTTCTTCTTCTATTTCAAAGTCTTCAACCAGAATGCTTTTTAATTTATCAAAAATTTCATCACGTGTATATTTTTTCACTGCATTAATCCTTATTGCGGCTTCGAACATAGTCGGCTATCGTTTTTACGGAATAAAAATGTTTTTTGTTTTCTTCTTTGTTTTCGCTCAAATCAATGTGGTATTTTTTCTTTAACGCCATACCAAGTTCAAGTGCATCAATAGAGTCAAGTCCCAGTCCGCTGATGAAAAGCGGTTCTTCATCCTTAATATCGTCGATGGTTATATCCTCTAATTCGAGGGACTCAATAATTAGAGTTTTTATTTCTTTTTCCAAGCACATTCTCAATCACCTTTTAATAATTTTATAACCCAATCAGGTAGTAAAGTCAAATTTGATGCGCTCTGAAATTACTTTTCTTAACTTAATTTCAGATGTCTCAAAGAACTGCTCCTGCTTGATTTCAGGCTTAACCTCAATTGTGTAATTAATAACTTTTTTACCTGCATCATATATCGGTTTATTTTTTTGCAAAAACGGATAATCGCATTCAATTTTTACGGGAAGAATATCAGCACCTGATGCTATCTGCAAAAGGGCCGCCCCCTTATGCAGGCTTACATTTTTAATGTCCGTTGTTCTTGTGCCTGTCGGAAAAATTATTATGTTGTATCCGTCTTTTAAAGCTGATACGCATTCTTCTTTAAATTCATTTATGTCAATGTCGTTGGGTATATAAACATTTTTTATTATATTTTTTAGAAATATGTTATTTAGCAGTTCCTTTTTAGCAAGGCATAATGAGTTTTCAAACAATCCGATTAGCAGAAGAATATCTATAAAACTCGGGTGGGTTGCGACAATTATTTTCCCTTTTACATTTTTAAAATTTTCAACTTTTATGTTAATTATTCGTATATAAATTAAAAATCCGGTAAAAAATTTCCATAATTTATGTATAATTCTGCAAAAAAACTCTCTTTTTTTGTTATTTTTCAAAAAAATACACCCGATAGGCAAAAATACAAAACTAAGTATTAGAGAACCGATACCAAAAATAAAAAAAGCCATTACAACAAGAAAACCGCGTAAAACTCTCATTATTCAGCCCTCGTCATAATGTATAGAGGACAAATGTAGTCAGCGCCTTTTAAAAAATCGGAAAAATTGTTTGCAGGCAGCTTTTTATAATTAGGAATGATTTTTACTTTTGTTGAACTTTCAACCCTTTCAGGTCCGATTAAAAGTGAAATACTTTCGTATCTATCAACGGATTCGGCATAGCAGAAAAGAGTTTTGGTTTTGTTTAATACAGCATCCAAAAGCCCTGATGAAAAAGAGTTTTCGCCCGCAGCAACAGAGTTGTATTTGTTGTGAATGTTTTCAAGAAGCGAAAAAAGTCCGATTGTGGAATTGTGTACGGAAAAACTAAAACCTGTGGGTGAAATTTCGTTTTCTTCAATCTGTTGTTTAATGAGTTTTACAACACGTTCAAGCTCGCCGTAGCGTGAAGCATACACAAGGTCTGTATTTTTGTCGCCGTCGTAAACTTCAAGCATTGTGCTCATTGCGATTTTCCCCGCAGGAGAAAGCTTGCGTCTTGTCATCATTGGAATAGAGGACAAATCTATATTTTCGCCTTGAGAAAAGGCGTGTTTGTAAATAAAAAATTCCACACTATTCATGTTAATATATTATCATGGACGAGATTGTAATTACAAATGCTGTTGGAATATACGCTGAAGGACTCTCTGAAGATAATAGTATTGTCGGGGGAAAATCGTTTTATTTTGGCAAAATTGATAAAGAATTTCCTGAAATTGATGATGAAAGATACAATCTGCGCTGTAACAGGATTTTGAAATATTTAGCTTATAAACTGGATTTGTCGGGATATGAAAAAGATGACATAGCTGTTGTAATCGGTACTACAAACTCGGGGATTGAAGAATTTGAAACCTCTGATAATAAGCATCATGCAGAACTCGGAAATCCTGCTGAATTTTTGCAAAAATATTTGGGGTTGAACAATTATGCTGCAAGTGTTTCTACTGCCTGTACTTCAGGGATAAAGGCGTTTGCTGCTGCGCGCAGACTTCTTGAAAACGATGTTTGTAAAGCAGTAATCGCAGGCGGCATTGATACTCTTGCAAGTATGCCGATTTACGGATTTGATGCGTTAGAGGTTTTATCACACGAAAAAACGAACCCGTTTTCTAAAAACCGTTCAGGAATAAGTATTGGTGAAGCAGGTGCTTTGTTTCTGCTTGAAAAAAACAAAGACGGAATAAAGGTTATGGGTATAGGCGAAACCTCCGATGCATACCATTCTGCAACACCTGATCCTGAGGGTGTTCAGGCTGCAAAAGCAATTCAAATTGCGCTGGAGGATGCAGGTTTGATGCCAAAAGACATTGACTACATAAACCTGCATGGAACAGGTACAATCTCAAATGATTTAATGGAAGCAAATGCGGTGTATAAAGTTTTTGGCTCAAGTGTTCCTGCAAGTTCGACAAAGCCTGTTACGGGGCACTGTCTGGGAGCTGCTGCAAGCATTGAAACTTTTTTCTGTTATGAAATTTTAAATGGGCTGAGAGGTATTCCCGAACATATTTATGACGGCGAATACGACGAAAGCCTGCCAAAAATTAATCTTGCAGGTAAAAATCTTCCTTCAAATGATGTGAAGGTGTGTATATGTAACGCGTTTGGTTTTGGCGGAACAAACGCAGTTTTGGTTTTGGGGAAATAATATGGAAAAAGATTTGTCAAAAATTTTACCGCACGATAAACCGATGATTTTGATTGACGAACTTCATGAAGTTAGTCTTGAAAGTCACTACGCAAAGGCATCCGTTACAATAAATGAAGATAAAATATTTTTTAATAAAGAGATTAACGGGATTTCTCCTCTTGCGGGAATAGAGTTTATGGCGCAGACAATCGGGTGTTACGCCTATTTCAAAGCAGGAGAAAATATTCCTAAAATAGGCTTTCTTCTCGGCACAAGGCTTTATGAAAACAGTCTTGAAAAATTTGAAAACGGCAAAACTTATACTATAACCGCTAAAGAAATATATGATGATAACGAACTTGTCTCGTTTGAGTGTTTAATTTATAATGGAAATGAGGAAGCTGCAAGAGCAGTAGTCAATGCGTTTCAGCCTCAGAATGCAAAGGATTTTATCAGATGAAAAAAATACTTGTTACAGGTTCAAGCAGAGGTATAGGAAAGGAAATTGCGCTTTATCTTGCCAAAAGCGGGTATGATATTGACGTTCATTATGCGCATAACGAGCAAAAAGCAATTGAAACCGCTGATGAAATCAGGGCGCTCGGGCGTGATGCGCAAATTCTTAAATTTGATATTAAAAACAGGGAAGAATGTGCGAAAGTTCTTGCCGATAAATTGTATTACGGTGTTGTCCTTAACGCAGGAATTGCCAGAGATAATGTTTTTCCCGCGCTTGAAGATGATGAGTGGGATGATGTTATTGATACGAATTTGACAGGGTTTTATAATGTTTTGAAACCCCTTGTAATGCCTATGATTTCAAACAGAGTTAAAGGAAGAATAATCACAATGTCATCTGTTTCGGGTATTTCAGGTAACAGAGGGCAGGTTAACTATTCTGCTTCAAAGGCAGGTATTATCGGTGCAACAAAATCTCTTGCTCTAGAGCTTGCAAAACGCGGGATTACAGTAAACTGTATTGCTCCGGGTGTTATTGATACCGAGATGATAAAAGATGTTCCGCTTGATGAGGTTAAGAAATTAATCCCGATGAAGCGTGTCGGGCAGGCAAAAGAGGTTGCAAGCCTTGCAAACTACTTAATGAGTGAGGATGCATCTTATATTACGGGGCAGGTAATTTCTGTAAACGGAGGGCTTTATCTGTGAAGCGTGTAGTTGTTACGGGTATGTCGCTTGCAAGTCCGCTGGGCTGTGATATTCAAACTGTTTTTGATAATATGCAGAAACTCAAAAATTGTGTTGAATACGATAAATCGCTTGATGAATACGATAAATTAAACACTCGTTTATGTGGGCGCGTAAAGGGTTTTGAAATCCCTTCTACTTATAACAGAAAAGTTTTAAGAACAATGGGACCTGTTTCTGTAATGTCGGTTCGTACATCGGAACTCGCTTTAGAAGATGCGGGACTTTTGGGGGATGAAATTATAACAGGCGGAGATTGCGGTGTAAGCTACGGTTCATCATCAGGTTCGCTTGATGCAATCATTGATTTTTACGGAATGCAGGTGGATAAAGAGGTTAAGGGCTTAAATTCAGGCTCTTATATAAAAATGATGCCTCAAACAACTGCCGTAAATATTTCTTTGTATTTTAAGACAACAGGCAGACTAATTCCGACATCTACTGCCTGTACATCAGGCGCTATGGGTATAGGCTATGCTTATGAAGCTATAAAAAACGGTTATCAAACAGTAATGATAGCAGGCGGAGCAGAAGAACTCCACCCGACACAGATTGCGATTTTTGATACGCTTTACGCTACAAGTTTGAAAAATAACACGCCTGAACTTACACCTTCGCCTTTTGACAAAAACCGTGACGGCTTGGTAATAGGTGAGGGTGCCGGAACACTGGTTTTGGAAGAATATGAACATGCGAAAAAACGCGGTGCGAAGATTTATGCGGAAATCATAGGATTTGGAACAAGCACTGACGGAACACATATTACAAACCCGAATTACAAAACAATGGGAAAAGCTCTGGAACTTTCATTGAAAGATGCAAATATTTCTCCTGATGAAATCGGCTACATAAGCGCTCACGGTACGGGAACTTATGCTGGTGACATCGCAGAAACTAAAGCAACAGAAGAAATATTCAAACGTCCTGTTCCAGTAAGTTCGTTAAAAAGCTACACAGGACATACACTCGGCGCTTGCGGTTCGATTGAAGCTATTACTGCAATTGATATGATGCATAGAAAATGGTTTAACCCTACATTAAACCTTAATGAAGTTGACAATGAATGCGGAAAGCTTGATTATATAAAAAATCAGGGACGTGAAATTGATACAAATATTGTTATGTCAAACAACTTTGCTTTTGGCGGAATAAATACTTCTATAATTTTTAAAAAGATTTAGTTTTTGGCTTTTTAATGAACACAAGCATCGGGATAAGCAGGAATGTTGCAAATGCAAACCATCTGAAAGTATCTATATATGCCCACAGATGCGACTGCTGTACAAGCTGTGAATAAATTTGACTTTGAGCCATAGCATGAGAGGTTGCGGCATCTGTCATTGTAGAAAAAGTGCTTGCCATTGCTCCTACTCTTTCTACAAAAATACTGTTTGTTTCATGCAGGTGATTAGTCATCATATTCTGGTGAACCTGTGCATACCTTGCAACCATTGTAGTTGCAACAGATGTGCCGATAGCGCCGCCTATGTTTTTTAGCAGGTTTTGCAAGCCTGTGGCATTTGTCATATTTTCGTTTTTGGTTGTTGAGCAGGACAACGGGATTAACGGTGTCAAAGCCATAAATAATCCTGAGCCGTATAAAATATTTGGCAAAGCAATTGTCGAAAGATTTATTTGAAGATTTATCATTCCAAAAAATACGCTTCCTAACCCGAGGAGGATTAACCCAATCATAACAATACGTCTGTCACCGAGTTTTTTAGATAATGTAAGGTATAACGCAACGCCGATAAAACTTCCCACCCCGCGTGAACCCATTGAAAGTCCGCTCAAATACGCTGTATATCCGAGAAGTTTTTGTAGCATAGACGGCAAAAGCGCCGCAGAGGATAAAAATACTCCCATTAATATTACCTGTACCAGAGTGCCGAAAAAGTATGTTCTGTCTTTTAAAACACTCAAGTCAATAAGTGCTTCCTTGTTTTTTGACTGGGAAATAAAGAACATAATTGCGCATACAACAGATATTGCCGTCATCCAGCAAATCCATGTTGAACCAAACCAATCGGCATCGTTTCCTTTATCAAGCACAATCTGTAATGTTACAAGCCAGCCTGATAACAATGCCATTCCTTTATAATCGAATTTAACGTTCTTTTGTTTTTTTGCATAAGGCGGATCTTGCAGAAGATTTTTTGCAAGATATACACATAAAAATCCGAGCGGAATATTTATTAAATAAATCCATGGCCAAGACCAGTTTTCAGTAATCCATCCTCCTAAAACAGGACCGATTAACGGGGCAAAAATAACAGCTATACCGAATATTGCCATAGATTTTGGTCTGTCTTGCGGCGGAAAACTTTCCAACATAATAGATTGCCCTAAAGGCAAAAGCCCTCCTCCTCCAAGACCTTGCAAAAATCTTGAAAGTACTATCATAACCATTGAATTTGATACTGCACACAAAAATGATGAAAATGTGAAAATAATCGTACAGATTATAAAGTAATTTTTTCTGCCAAAAAATTTTGAAGCAGAGCTTACAAGAGGGATTGCAATTCCGCTTGCTATCAGGTAGCTTGTAAGAACCCATGTTGACTCGTTTAAACTCACGGACATTGAACCTGCAATGTATGTTAAAGCTACGTTTGAGATGGTTTCGTCTAATACAAACATAAATATTGCAAGCATTACGGGGACAATCATTAACCAGGGGTTAATCGAGGGGTGCCATTCTTCTCTTAATTCATTTTCACTCATAATTTATTTCCATTGCTTATTTTATAGTAAATAAAAAACCTTTGCAAATACAAATTATGGTTTTTAAGTCTTATTTTTTTGTTGTAATATATAAGAAATAAAGGATATAAAATGGATTTAGAAAAACTTATAAAAGTCGGCAGAGGTGAAGAACCTGCTGATTTAGTAATAAAAAACGGCAGACTTGTTAATGTTTTATCGGAAGAAATTTATGAAACAGATATTGCAATAGTTGATGACACAATTGCGGGAATTTCTAAAGGTTACAAAGGCAAAGAAGAAATTGACGTAAAAGGTGCTTATGTGTCACCGTCTTTTATTGACGGTCACGTGCATTTGGAAAGTTCAATGCTTATGCCGTCAGAATTTGCAAAAATGGTAGTTCCTTCCGCAACCACAACGGTTATTGCAGACCCGCACGAGATTTCAAACGTTATGGGCTTGCAGGGAATAAGTTTTATGAGAGAAGCTACTAAAAATCTTCCTCTTGATGTTTATATGATGCTCCCCTCTTGTGTTCCTGCAACAGATTTGGAAACATCAGGGGTGGAACTCAACAGTTATGACTTAGCATTGCTTATTGATGCTCCATGGGTTTTAGGGATTGCGGAAATGATGAATTTTCCGGGTGTCGTGAATTGTGACAACAGTGTTTTAAGCAAAATTCAGCTGGGGACCGCTAAATGTAAACGGGTGGACGGGCATGCACCGCATTTGAGCGGAAAAGATTTGGATGCGTACGTTGCTTCAGGTGTTGCATCTGACCATGAATGCACAACTTGCGAGGAAGCTGTTGAAAAACTAAGGCTTGGTATGCATCTTATGATTAGAGAAGCAACAGGTGCAAGGGATTTAGAACCTTTAATACCTGTTTTAAAAGAATATAATACAAGAAAATGTATGTTTGTAACAGATGACAGACACCCTAAACATTTGACTAAACACATATCAAGAATGGTTAAAAAAGCAGTAAGGCTCGGAATTAATCCTATAAAAGCCATTCAAATGGCAAGTATTAACACCGCTGAATATTTTAAACTTGCAAATCTTGGTGCGGTTGCTCCGGGGTACAAAGCTGATATTGCAGTGTTTAATGATTTAGAAATGTTTGAGCCTGAAATGGTGTTTAAAAACGGTAAACTTGCTGCAAAAAACGGCAAAATGATTATTGATACAACAGAGTTTAAAACTCCTGCATTAAGGGGCTCAGTAAACATAAAATATTTAAATATGGAAGACATACAGATTTCTGCACCTGACAGAAAAGAAGAAATTAAGGTAATAAATGTTATTCCAAAGCAGCTTATAACAAAAAAATCCATCGAGAAAGCAAAAATTGTTAACGGTCTTGCTGTGTCTGATGTAGATAATGATATTTTAAAAATAGCTGTTATAGAACGTCATAAGGCAACAGGAAATATCGGCTTGGGCTTTGTTAAAGGCTTTGGGCTAAAATCAGGCGCCATAGCCTCAACTGTTGCACATGACAGCCATAATATGATTGTAATCGGTACAAACGATGATGATATGTATTATGCAGCAGTAGAACTCGTTAAATCTCAGGGCGGAAAGATTATTGTTGAAAACGGAAAAACATTGGCACATCTTCCGCTTCCGATTGCAGGGCTTATGTCTGACAAACCTGTTGAAGAAGTTCAAAAGAAAATTTGCGAACTTGAACAGGCAGCTAAACAAATCGGATGCACAATGTCTGATCCGTTTATGAGTATGGCGTTTTTATCATTATCAGTTATTCCTGAACTAAAAATTACTGATAAAGGCTTGATTGATGTAAATAAATTTGAAGTAACCGATATGTTTATTTAATTATTTACTGTTATTGTGTTTTTCAAATCGACCGTCACATTCCGTGCCGCAGAATATGCACTTACCGTCAACCAGATTGTAACCCAAAAGCTCATAGCCGTTTCTTATAATAATAGGATTATGACAGTTTTTGCAATATGTGCTTGATGTTTCCTGATTAGATAAATTCCCTGTATATATATATTTCAGCCCTGAATTAACGGCAATTTTATAAGCATTCAAAAGTGTAGAAAAATCGGTTGATTTTTTATCCGTAAATTTGTAACTGGGGAAAAATGAACTAAAATGTAACGGTACAGTATTTCCCAAATTATTAATTATCCATTCGCATTCGGAATTTATCTCATCTTCGGAATCATTTTCGCCTTCAATAAGCATAGTTGTTAATTCAAGCCAGCAATTTGTTTCATTCCTTACAAATTTTATTGTATCAAGTACCGGTTGAATATGTGCCAAACAGTTCTTTTTGTAAAATTCTTCGCTGAAACCTTTTAAATCTATGTTTGCAGCATCCATATGCTTAAAAAATTCTTTTGCAGGCTCGGGATTTATATAACCTGAAGTTACTGCAATGGTTTTTATTCCATTTAGTCTGCATAACTTTGCTGTATCAACAGCGTATTCTAAAAATATAATCGGATCATTATAAGTAAATGCAACACTTTTACAGTTATATTTCTTTGCTATTTGCAAAATTTCTTCAGGTGATGTGCTGTTTAAAAGTTGCGAATCGCTTTTGTTTTTTGTGGTTTGCCAATTTTGACAAAATTGACAGCCCATATTACATCCTAAAGTTCCAAACGATAAAACAGAACTTGTCGGGAAAAAATGATAAAGTGGTTTTTTCTCAATAGGGTCAATAGCAAGTCCTGTGTTATAGCCGTAAGAAGTTAAAATAATTTCGCCGTTTTCATTTTTTCTGACATGACAAAAACCTTCCTGACCATTGCTTAATTTGCAGTTTCTCGGACAGACAGTGCATTGTACACGATTATCATTTAATACGTTTTGGTATTTCATCAATGTTATTATACAATTCAGTAATTAAAATTGTTACACCCTGTTGATTTCTAAAAGGATTACATTTTTAATAGTTCAAGAATAGCAAAATAATGAAGTACAGCACCTAATATGACAAAAATATGCCAAATACTGTGCATATATTTTTTCTTAATTAAATAAAATACACTTCCTAATGAATAAACAGCTCCGCCTCCAAGCAATAACCAGACAACCTGATGAGATTTGGTGTTCCAAATTTTGTAAATTAAGAAAATCATTAACCAGCCCATCATTAGGTATAATACAGTGGATAAATATTTGAATTTTAAAGTTATGCAAGAATAAATAATTCCGCTGAGCGCAATGTACCAAATCATTGCAAGTATTGCAATCGAATGAGGGAAAGGCAAAACAAGCAATAAAATAGGTGTGTATGTGCCTGCTATTAGAAGAAAAATTGCGCTGTGATCAATTTTTCGAAAAACTCTTTTTGCAGTTTCATTAACCATAGCATGATAAAGTGTAGAAGATTGAAACAGGATAAACAGTGTGGCTCCGAAAATAGCTGTTGTAGAAGCCTCTAATGCGTTTCTTGATGCTGCTGCAAGCATAACTATACCATAAATTGACAACAATGCACCGATTGCATGAGTTGAGGCATTAACAAATTCTTCCCCTTTTGTATATCTGGTCAGTTCGGACATGTTTCTCCTTTTTCATTCTTAAATCTGTATAATTAATTTATTTTTTTTCTATCATAAAAACAGATAATTGTAAACATATTAAATACAGTAAAAAAATTATAAAGTAATTTTTGATGACCTTCAAAGGTTTTTAGCCCTTCTTGTATTCCGTCTAATTTCTCGAGATTAAGATTGTATATATTTGTATCCTTAGAAATATTTAAAGAATTAAGATAGTTTTTGGCATTATAAAATTTATCACTTTTTTTTGTTTGTGATGATTTAAAAGTTATACCGGAAGTATAGTAATATACATTGTTCAATTTGTCTTGTTGTTGATTTTGTGTATTATTTACTTTTTTTGTCCGGTTTAAATTTTTGTTATATAAGATTATAGGATTAAAATTAACAGACAACATAAATTATATAAAACTTGTAAAAATTAATTTTGTTTAATTGAACAAACTAATGTATCTTTATGTCAGTTTTTTTCGCAGTTGTTCAAGAAATAATTTGGCAGGTCTTGAAAATACTTGGTTTTTCTTCCATACAACACTTATACCTACTTCCAGCTTCGGGGTCAAAGGTCTGAAACAAAGAGAAGTATTTGCAGTTGTATTAATTAATTTATCAAGTCCCATTGCATAACCTATTCTATCTTCTGTCATTATTGCAGCGTTATAAATAAGGTTATAAGTACCTGCAATGTTTAGATTTTCAAAATTGTTTCCAAACCAGTTTAAAAATACGTTATTTTCGTCAGTTTTTCTAATTGCCTGACGTGAAATTATTAACGGCAGCTCCATTAAATCTTCTATTTTTATACTTTTCTTATCAGCTAAAGGATCATCTTTTCTTAGCAATAATCCCCAAGTATCTTTTTCGCCCAAATCAATGTAATCATATTTTTCAAGGTTAAAAGGCTGTATTAAAACACAAAAATCCAAAAGTCCTTTATCTAATCTTTCAACTAAATCACCGCTATCACCTGACACAATATGAAATTTAATCTTCGGGTAATCTTTTTTTAATGTTTTCATTACATCAGTAATCAATTTTATGGATTTTGTTTCACCTGAACCAATGAATATATCACCCATAATTTCATCTTTAAATGATGTAAATTCGGCTTCGGTTTTGTCTACAAGGTCAATAATCTCTTGCGCTCTTTTTCTTAGAATTATTCCCTCAGGAGTTAAAGATACACTATGATTTCCTCTGATAAACAATTTTTGTCCCAGCTCTTTTTCAAGTTCCTGCAATTGTCTGGACAGTGTTGGCTGTGTTAAATGCATTGAATTGGCAGCTTTTGTTATGTTTCCTATCTCAGATACAGTTAAAAAATATTTTAATACCCTAATTTCCATAATTTTATAATATTTTTAAGTGAAATACATGTCAAGCATTTCAACTAATGCAATATAAGTATTTGTTATTTCTCGATTTATCGTAAATAATATTTTATATGATACGATAAAAAGTTCAATCGTTCCAAAAGGAGGTAATATGAAATTTATAACTACTTTATTAATTACGTTACTGTTAATAATAGGAGCAAATAATATGGCTAAAGCAAAAAATAATGATTGGGATAAGGTATTCCCCAAAAGTGACAAAGTGAATGTAGAAAAAGTACATTTTAAAAACAGATTTGGAATAACTTTAACAGGTGATTTATATACCCCGAAAAATATTAAAAAAGGTGAAAAGTATTCTGCAATAGCAATTTCAGGTCCTTTTGGAGCTGTAAAAGAACAGGCTTCAGGTCTTTATGCTCAGACTTTGGCTGAAAGAGGATTTATAACATTAGCATTTGATCCCAGCTACACTGGAGAAAGCAGTGGACAGCCGCGTAATATAGCTTCTCCTGACATAAATACGGAAGACTTTAGTGCAGCTGTTGATTTTTTATCTAATCAGCAAAATGTTAATCCGGACAAGATTGGGGTATTAGGTATATGCGGATTTGGCGGATTTGCATTAAATGCTGCATCGATAGATACAAGAATAAAAGCAACAGTAACATCTACAATGTATGATATGACTCGTGTAAGTGCAAAAGGTTATAATGATGTAATGGATGAAAATGCGCGCTGTAATTTAAAGCAAACTCTAAACAAGCAAAGAACAGAAGATTTTAAAAATGGTACTTATGCGAAAGCATCAGGGCTTCCTGAAAAATTAACAGGTGAAGAACCACAGTTCATAAAGGATTATTTTAATTACTATAAAACCAAACAAGGTTTTCATGCTCGTTCTATCAACTCAAACGGCAATTGGAATATGACATCCTTACTTTCATTAATTAATTTGCCGATTTTGGCATATAGTGATGAAATCAAAAGTGCAGTCTTAATAATACATGGGGAAAATGCTCACAGCAGATATTTTTCAGAAGATGCATTTAAAAATCTAAAAGGCGATAATAAAGAACTTTTAATAATTAAAAATGCAAATCATACAGATTTATATTACAACAATGATTTAATTCCATTTGAAAAAATAGAAAACTTTTATAAAAAATATTTATAGATAATAAAAAATATGTTATATTAAACTGGAATAACCCTACAAAAAGAACGCAAATGCGTTCTTTTTAAATATTGGAGCTATTGAGACATAATCCTAACTCTGATTATTTGTTATATTTGTATGAAAGCATCGGTTTAATCAATAAAGTCGAGTTCATATCAATATTCAATGAAATTACAAAAAGTGCATAAAGTAAATTATATATATTTTTTTAAGTATACAAGCTATTTGCATAGTTGATATATGTCGCTATTACAAAATTACATTGTAGCATATACGTTAAGTTTGTCTTACAATTAATATATAAGAAAGATTTTTAAAGGAATTATATTTAATGAATTTTATTAAACTCAGCTATTACAATTATAATTATTTAAAAACATTAAATAAGATTTATTTTTTTCTTGGTATAGGAATTATTACGTATTTATTAATTAATGCATACTTTTTAATAAAAATAGATTTTAATGATTTAAAGCCATTAAGTGATAATTTGGGACTTATTGCTCAGATTATAATAACTTTGTCAACATTTATATTAACGGTAGCATTTACTGGAATGCAATTTTTGTGTAATAAATATTCAGACTTTAAAATATTATTAAAAAATGAGTACATAAAATTGGGTTTTTCAATTTTTTTACTTGTGTTTTATGTATTGTTAACTTTTTTCTTGCTAAAGTTCAATTCAAATATTTTTTTAGATAACGTTTTATTTTATTTTTCGATTTATTATGTTATATCTTTATTTTTAATTATTATTTCTACATCTCTTTTGTTTAATAGTTCGCAAATTACTTGTTGCCAAAAAGATTTGTTAATTAAAAAAATAAGTAAAATTGATATATTTAATAAATATTCAAAAATGCCAGATGAAATCATTGATGGTTTAGCAGTAGAAGTTGAGATTATAAACCGAATAGCTAATAATGCAATTTTAACTAATTGCAAAGCTGAACTTATTGAAAGTTTAGATGTTTTTAAAACAGCATTAATTATTTATTTTACAAAAATTAATGCTCAAGAATATGATAAATTTGTAGAATATGTATCATCAAAATATACAGAACTTTTTGATTTAGCTTTAACTTCAGGAAATCAAAGTCTTATTTCGGTTATTGCTGAATCTATAAATTTAATTTTATTAGAAACTCCGAAATATAATGTCGGACATCATAATCCAAACTATTTATATTTAAACATTAAAAACAGAGTTGAGTATATTATAACAAAATCACTAAATTTAAAAAATACTTATGCACCATCTTTACTTATTAAAGGGCTAATATCTACAATGTTACTATTCGACGAAAAAGATGACTTTGTACATGCCGATTCTATTCTCCAAAGTATTTCAAGTATTGCAAGTGTAATTATGAAAAATAAAAATTTATTTTATGAAAGAGCTTTTTGTGAGTATTTAACCGCAATTATTATTAAAGGAAATTTAAACCATATAAAAAACATACTACTAAAATCATATAATGGAAAAGGTATTAATAGTGAGATATACCTAAAAAAATCTTTAAATAATTTAACTATTAATATTAAAGAATTAATAAACAATGACAATTTCGATTATATACAATGTTTTTTGTCTGCCTATGAAACGTTAAATTTATATAGTTTAGATGCTAACTTACACAACCTTGCTGATTTTTACTCAAGGTTAAAAAATATTAATTTATGTAATAAAAATATATGTAATATAATTGATATTTTTAGTTTTATTTGTACACAAGATTTAAATAAATCTAAACATATCTCGCTTACTGTGTATTTTTTAGAACAAATTCTTGATTTTGTAAAAGAAATAAAAATTGCAAATTTAAATAGTTATGATTCACAGATATATGTTGCTATATTGTTTATCGTTATGCGATATAAAGATAGGTTAATTGTCAACAAAAAAGAACTAATAGATTTTAAACATATAGAAAAAGCATTTAAAAGTTTTATAAGTAAATTTTTTAAAGATATTTATTATATAATAGAACTTCAAATTGAAAATAAAACAAATCGCACAATTATATGTAATGAGTTAATACTTATCATAGGAATTTTATTATATAGTGATTATAATGAAATACTTAAAATTTTTACTGATAAACTAATCAAATTATATGAAAAATTAGATGCTAAAACTGATAATAATTTACATTATTTAAGTGATATTTTAAAAACTTTAAAAATAGTTGGTTTATGGAATCACAAATCATTAATAAAAGATACATATACTGAATTAAATAAATTTTTGACTAACAATTATAGAGAAGCTAAAATAACTAGCGATTTTTATTTCGAAGATGATAAGTTAGAAGAACTTTATTATCCTAAACTGTTAAATAATGACTTCTTTCCTTTAATTAATTATTATCTAAGCCCGCAATTAATTAAAAAATTAAGTGATTTACTTAACGTTACATATAAAGAAATGGAAGATTATAATGAATTTTTAAAGAATAATGAATAATTTAGGAAATTAATTATTTTTAAGTATTTAAAAATAAACATTAACATAAATTTTTTATAATGATAATTAAACTCAATAAATGTGAATATTTCTATTCATTAACATATATTGTTGATTATGCATGTTTAAAATACTATAAAAGTATGAATAGCTATATTAATCATATTTCAAAAATACAAAAAGCTATAAGAGAGAATACTCTTGTTGTTTTTATTGGAGCTGGTGTATCTGCCAATTCAGGCGTTCCTACATGGGGCAATTTAATAAATAAAATGGCTAGTGAGTTAAATATTGAAAGAGAAATACAACAAAGCGAATATTTAAAGATAGCTCAATATTATTATAACAACTGCCCAAAAAACTTTTTTAAAAATGTAAAAAATTTTTTAGAAGGTGAATGGAAACCAAATATTATACATGAATATTTATTTAAAGAATTTAGCCCCCAATATTTTGTTACAACAAATTATGATGATTTATTAGAACAAACTTCAAACAAATTATCAATACCATACACTATAATTGCACAAGATGAAGATATTCCTACAATAGGAAATGATAATGCTGTAATTAAAATGCATGGTGATTTTAAGCATAACAAAATTGTATTAAAAGAAGATGATTATTTGAAATATTCAGAAAATTACAGGTTAATGGAAGTTTTTATTAAATCATTATTTGCTACAAATACAGTTCTATTTGTAGGCTTTTCTGCTGATGATTCTAATGTCAATCAAATTTATTCTTGGGTAAATAATATTCTTGATAAAAATCAGCGTGAAGCTTATCTTATTCAAATTGATGAAGTTAATAAAGACTATGAATTAAAAAGAAACTATTTCAATAAAAAAGGAATACATCTTCTCAATTATAATGAACTGGCTAATGATATTAATATTTATATTAAAGACAAATACCTTGATGAAGAACTTAAAACATTGACCGAAGAACGAGGTAAACAGCTATATAAATTATTGCATTACATAAAAAATTCTACCCCGAATATACTTGAACATTGTTATCAAAAGTTATTACCGACTAAACATTTGAATTTTGTATCTGATAATGACATAACGAATATTTTAGATGATTTTTGGGGTTGTTATTACGGTACTTTATCTACGAGTCACGATAAAAAAATGGGAGAATTTATAAATTTATTAAAAAAACGGACTAAAAAAGCAAAATTGACAAAAGAATTATTAACTCATTTAGGTATAAAGAAAATTATTGAACAAGAATGGGTAAAAGAAAAAATTGTAACTAAAAATGAACTTAATCTTGTTTCAGTTAAGAAACAAGATTGTAATATATTAGATTTAATTAATGAATTTAATTATATAAAGGTTGAAAAATATTTAGGTAATATAAATGATGAAAAGTATATAGATAATTATATTGACAAAAACATTGATTCAGTGAATGTTTTTGAAAAAGTGTACATTTTATTAAAATTGCATAGATATGAATCTGCTTATAATTTATTAAAAAGAATATCATACAAAGCAAAAGAAAAGGGAAATAATTTTATTTTTATTATATCTGAATTCAATAAAAAAGTTGCTTTTAATTATTATTACTGGGATTGTTTTTATGATAGTTCAGATAGACAAAAAGAAGAATTACGTAAGTTAGAAAAGGATTGTTGGGCAATTAATATCCCTAATCTAATTAAAAAACTATTATCAGACGAAGAAAAGAACGTCATTGAAGATAAACTAAATTTTAAATTTATTGAAAAATTGGACAAAAAGATATTAAAAGATTCAGCAGAAGATTCACAAACTGAGTTTTGTTTAAAACAGCTTTGTAATACATATATGCAAAATTATATTTTTATAGATAATTATCAAGAATTTCAAAAACTATGTATGCATTCTATTTCATCAGAATTTAAAAATATAAATAATCAGGAAAATAGTAATAAAATTAAAATTGATTTAACCAATTCATATTCAAATAAGTATGATTTTCTAGATTTAATTTTAATTATAAGATATGCTAAAACTTCTGATTTACATGCACTTATTTATAAATACAAAATTAAGAAGCTTATTTTAAATCAGCCCTCTGTAAAAAATAGATTATTATCTGCTTATAATAATCTTATTAATTCAATCATACATTATAATTTGTGTAAAAATTGTTCTCATGGCAATAAATATTTAGAGTATTTATACAAATTTTTTATAATATTCTCTGTTTTACCTCTAACTAAAAAAGATATTACAAATATAATCAAACAATATTTAAATTTAATTGAGAAATATAATTGGTATGAGGATTTTTACACCACTGATAATCTATTATTTTATATTCTCAATCTAATTATAAGAAATTATAATACATATGGAAACGCCATCTTGGATTGCAATATTTTAGGTAAATTTTTAATATATATTGTTAATAATTCTAATAAAATTAAAGAAGGTAAATTGAATCAAAATAGGATTGTTAGGTTTGTGACTGAAATTTCAAGTATAATAAAAGAAATAAATCCTAATATTGAAATACCCTTATTTAATATATCCGAACAAACTGATTTTTCAGCTAAGTTATATGCCTTTATTTATAAAGTTTCTCATTCTAAAACTAAAAATAAAATTAAAGAATGTATTACTAGCCAACTTAATGATAATTTTAATCATGAATTGTATCAAAATGCTTGCATAGAAGATATTATAAAACCTAATCTCAAATATGAAAAGAAATTAGTACAAGAAATAGAAAATAGAATTAAAAAATATAGTGAATTAAAAAATACACAACCTACCACATGCAATGGTTTTACAAATAATCCTATTGGTTTAGATGAAATTCATGATGTTTTACGTACTGTATCTAACCTGCTTAATTTTGAGAAACTAAAAACACCAAAGCTTTTTGAACAATATAAAAATCATAAAGATTTTGTAACTTATGATTATTTCTCATTTACTTTAGATATGAGAACATTTGAATACAATAAATTTAAGATAAATTTTCTTGGCTATTTGACAAAAAGTAAACAAAAACAGTTAAAACAAATAATAAATGCTGATGCTAAGAAAAAACAAATTATTAAAGAAAAGTTTCTTAATCAAATTTCATTAAACAATGATATAAATAATCGTTTACGTGATAAAACATTAAATTTATTATTTGATGAACCTATTGTAAACATGTAAAAATTTTTACTGCACACTTCTCAGTCATATATTGATATACGAATAACGCTAAATTTCCCCCATGCCGGCACGCCTGTCAATTATAATGTTATTTAAGTAACATCATAAAAATAAGGATAGCTATAACATATATCTTAAAAATAAAAAGTCCGATAGATAGAATTAATTATTATATATAATATATTTATATATATATAATTAAAATAATTATATAAATTATATTTATAAATAATTTTAATGAAAGTAAGCCGTACGTACAATATATAAAAATAATTTAATTATTACATTATAT
>ERZ1673744.400-NODE-400-length-59384-cov-7.128099_pt1 | contig 59384 bp, 71 predicted proteins | sample MGYA00580207_ERZ1673744 | MGnify/ENA primary metagenome ERZ1673744 (study PRJEB41218, sample SAMN15661751) | gut metagenome | host: Homo sapiens | place: Canada: London | collected 2015-08-20/2019-03-30 | study: EMG produced TPA metagenomics assembly of... | reverse complement strand
TTGTGCATAGTCTCCTGAACTTCCTATTCGTGCAGAGTATCCTGAACTTCCTATTCGTGCAGAGTCTGTTCCATTATCACTGTTTTCTTCATCTTTATTTTTCATTACATTTTGTATAAAATCTATTAATTTTAATGTAAAATCTCCTACTAATTTAACTCCTAGTTTTTCTATCATTCCTTCAAAAAATTCAAACATTTAATTTCCTCCTATTCTTGGAATATGATTATAATTAACTGCTTCATATCCTTTTTGAGTTATCTTATAAACAGTTACTGCTTTACCTGTGTACTGGCATGTTTTCTTTGCTGTTTCTTCCACATATCCCATCTTTTCTAATTCTGTAAGCCTAGGTGCTGTTGTGTTTCTTTCACTTGTATTTGTAAATCCTAAATCAAATAATTCTACTGCTATTTCTTTAGCTGTCTTATTTCCTGTACTTAATCTATCTAGTATCTGCATATATCGTATTTTCTTTTTAGGCTTTATATCTTCAAAGTTTAATTGCCTTGTTATATTACTTATTTTCATTGATTATCACTCCTCATTTGCATACAGAAACTCTAGTTCTGAATCTGTATACTTTCTATCTGTTGCTTTATTTGTAGCTTTACTTTTATTTTCTCTTTTTGCCTCTTCTAATGTTTTTATATTAGCTTTAGCCCAATTATTTAATATTGCTTTAATATAGCTAATTGTCTTTTTGTTATTTTCTACAGCTATCTGCATTGCATAAATAACTAAATCACTAGACATTTCTTCTACATAACTTTCGAGAATTTTTAAGCCATATGGATTCAAAAATCCTATATTATTACTATAAAAATCAATAACTTCTTGTAGACCGTCAACACAACTGTCGCCTACATTATCATTATCATTGTCATTTACATTTTCATTTACATTTACATTTTCATTATCATTTACATTAGTTTCTGCTTTGCTTTCATTTTGCTTCACTTTTGCTTCTTTTTTGCTTTTCTTTTGCTTTCCATTTTCATACTTTTTATAGTTAGCATCTAATTGTGGTTTGACAAGAGAAAATATTGCTTTAGATATTCCTGTTAGTTCTATCTCTTTTTGATTTAATGCATACTGCATTATTGCATCATATGTATCTGCTTGATTTTCTTTTGGCAACTCACTTATTGCTTCATAAAAGCTTCTGTAAAATATGAAACTATCTCTTGCCATTTGTTTCTCCTTTCGTAGTTTTATAAAAGGAGCAGTTGTTTATGTCTGCTCCCTAGTTGTTATTCATCTTCAACTTCTTCATTCTCTTTATCTTCTTCTAAGTCTCCAAATTTTCTTATATATTCAAATAATTTAGATTCTAATTCTTTATTTTGTTTTTTTAATTTCTTATTTTCTTCTTCTCTTGTATATTTATCTTTATTTGCTTTTTCGATATCAGTTTCCTTAGTTGCTTTACTCTTTATTAACTCTCTATATTCGTTTAATGTTATTTCCACTGTTAATTCTTTTTCTGCTTTAAAATCATTTAAATTACTTCCCCAACTATCTAATTTTTTACTCATCAAAGTTTGTACTATATCTTCCATCGTTCTTTCCTCCTACAAATAATTTTTTCCATATTCTTTTATAAAATCTTCTTCTGTTTTGTTGTAATATTCCATCCAAGCAAGTTGTCCAACTCTATGAGTATAATCCATAAATTGTTTATTAAAATGAATACCTGAATTACTCATATTGTGCATTTCTGGTATTAAGAATATTACTAATCCGTCTTTTATACTTCTTTGTCTATTTGCTCCTCCAAATACCTCATGTCTGTGACTTCCCTCAAATCTATAAGTCTTCCATAGTGGATCCGGAGGCATAATACAAAATTCTTCTTTCATCTTCTCTCCTTACGGGGGACTTCGTGGCACTAGCTGAAAAGAGTGCTCTTCTCCTTATTTTCGTCACAAGTTAGTGCCACGTTTTTAGTAAGCTTTCTATTTCTTGTTTTGTTTTTACTTCTATATTTAATTGTTTTGCTTCTTCTACTAATAATTCGATTAACAAACTCATTTCTTTTGTGTCATATGTACTAGATCCATAATAACAATGTACTTTTACACACTTATCTTTTCTTGTAATTTCTTGTATTAGAAAGCCTAAACCTTGTCTCTCCCATATTCTTTTAAAATTTTCAAATGCTTTTTCTTCTACTATCATTGGCTCAAATGTTCCAATATTTTTTATTGCATCTCTGTAGATTTCTTCTTTTGTTGTAATCGCTCCATCTTTGCTTAATTCTTTTGCTATCTTGTCACATAGTACCCAGCAATAAGCATTTGCATCTAAACTACGTTTTTTTCTGTATTTCTTTATGTCTATATCTAGCTTGTCCTCATTCTTAAGTTGTTCTATTACTTCTAGTTGTTGCATATTTAGCAACAATGTTATTTTAGGTTTATGTGTATTAAAATCTATGTTGATATCTGTTATATTTCCTGTAGTTTGCATTTAAACACCTACTTTTTTATTAGCTTTTGAAATTCTTGTATTATTTCCATATAATCTTTATTTTGTATTTCTGATGTGCTTGAATATTTATATTTTTTTAATACTTTTTCCACTTCGATATCTGCTATTTTGTGATTTTCAATAGAACTATTTAATGCATTTAATTTTGTTTTATTTATCTTTGCATTATTTACTTCTGTTTCAACTTTTTTATCTGTTTCTGCAGAACTGATTTTGTCTGGATCTTCTCCTGTTGGAATAGCAAACGTTCTTAAAAGCATATATTTATAAGCATATGTCATTGCCTTTCCTACTCCTTTATCTTGTGTATCCACTCCAGTTCCATTACTTTCTACTTCTATAAAATCGTTAATGTCATCTATGTTTTGTATCCTGTATTTTACATGTACACTTGTAAGCATATTTACTGATTTTTCTGTTCTAATTAATTCTTTGTTTTCACTTTCTTGTTTTACAGGAATTATTACTATTCCTTGTTTAACTAGTTGTTCTCTTACTGCTGTAGTTACTTTTTCTTCTGAAATTGCTTTATACTTTGTAGTTCCAAATTCTACTTTGTCATCTTTAGTTAGATACTCAATATTCTTCATAACTTCATTTATTTTTTGATATATATTAACCATATTAACCTCCTATTTAATTCTTAGGTTTGTGTTATTATCATGTATAATTACTCCTGAAACGGTATTACCTTTTTTATACATGTCTGCTATTTTCTTTTTATCTACTTTATATGTTGTTACTTCTTCTTTATATTCATTAGGTATCTCGTCTTCATTAACAATTTCTACACTAATTGGACTTTTAGCAATACTTAATGTGCCTAATTCTGTTTCTATTTTGGTTATTCCTAATCTTTCCATATTTTCTTTTACATATTTTTTATAATTGTCTATATGATTTTTCTTTGCCTTCTTAAAATCTTGTAATCTTTTTATTTGTATATCTATTGCTTCCAGCAATGCGTTTTCATTTTGATAATATCCAATTATATTTGTACTTTTTTGTTGTAGCTCTAAAGCTATTTCTTCTCCTAATTTGTTGTATTCCTCTTCTGTCAATTCACCTTGTTCTGCTCTATTCATTAACTCCATAAAGTTATTTGTTATTACATACAAACTATTCATTTTATTCTTCCTCCTTTAATGCATTAAGTCTTGTTTCATATTCTTTAGGAAATATTTCTTTTATGAGATCTAAAGTTCTACCATATTTCATATCGTATCCATCAATTCTCAAATCTTCTTTTTTATCATTTAATTCTGTATAATTTAAAATTAAACTTCCTAATTGACTTAATTGATTTTCTATTTTTTTTGTATTATCATATATTTCTAAGTATTTATCTAAAGATAAAATAACTTTATTTTCTTCCATTTCTATTCCTCCTTGATTTTCTCTTGAAATTATGTTAAGATAATTTAAGAGAATGTTTAATTAAATTTTATTTTTGAAGTAATTATCTAGTTTGGTCGCTTGTAATTACTTCTTTTATTTTGCGTATTAAACTGTAACTGTTTTTATCTTTTAAATCCTTTGATTCTTCTTCTTTAATTAAGTTCTCAATTTTATATAATTTTCTAAAATGTATTTTTGCTCTATCTTCTGCATTAACAGCAACTTCTGTTTCTTCTTCTAGTTCAACTTTATATATGCTTTCTCTAACTAATATGTAAATAATTAAAATACCAATTGTTGCTATTAAGAAAAATATTGTTATATTCATGTTCTCACTCCTCTCCTATTATCTATTTCAACATAAAATGCGCTATACAAATTAATTCTGTAGCTACAAATAACATCATTGGTGCTATGTAGCTAATAGCTTTTCCAATTAAGTAATATTTTTTATCTCTATCACTCATATTTATCCCTCCTTTCAACTTTACTTTCTATTTTTATTCCATATTTTTCTTCTAGTATTTCTACTATTGCTTTATTTACTTTTTCATAATCCATGTCTCCTCCTTCCTTTCTGTTGAAGTTTGTATTATAATTACCTCACACATAAGAGAAAAATATTTTAATTTGTAGAAAGTGAGGTGTATTATTATGTCATCTTTTTTAATTAGTTATGATTTAATATCTAATAAAGATTATTCTAAATTATATGAAGCAATTAGAAATTATGGCTCTTTTGCTCATGTATTAGAATCTGTTTGGATAATAAAATCTACTAAATCATCAACAAATATAAGAGATGATTTAATGTCTTATATTGATTCTGATGACAAATTATTTGTTGCTAAATTAACTGGTGAATCTGCTTGGGTTAATTTAGCTACTGAAATATCTAATTGGATAAAAGAAAATGCTTAATAGTTTGAATCAGCTTTTAATGCTGATTCTTTTTTATATGTAATTTCTAATTTTTCTATTTCTTTTGTTCTAAACAATTCTAAAAGTTTTTGTTCTGTTTCAATTTTGTTTAATATTTCAATAGCATTTTCTGTATCATTTCCATAGATTATCTTTATTTTATCTTCCTTTTTTATTGGAACTCCTACTTCATCTCTAATCACTTTTACTTCATCACAATTTACAAGTATAGAAACTTTCATATCATACTTTTCACTTATGTAATTTCTTAGTGGCTCTGTTAATTTTATTAGTTTTTCAAATTCTTCTTCCATTTTCGGTTCATACTCCCTTTGATAATTTACTTTTCCTTCTTTTATAGCTTCATCTATATAAGTTTTTTCTGTTTCTTCTTCCATCTTCTCACCTCTTTCACGGTTTTTCCGTTGTTCTGTTCTAAAAAAAATTAATATTGTCATATGTTGTTTCATAAACTTCTTCTATTTTTTTTAAAACAGGTATATCTGGATATGTTATTCCTTTTTCATATTTTGCTAAAGTTTCTACACTTATACCTATTAAATTAGAGGCTTGTTCTTGTGTATATCCTTTATTTATTCTTAAAGCTTTTAATGTAAATTTCAATTTATTCACTCCTTTCTTTTCACGGTTTCTCCGTTTCATTGTTTGCATTATATATTACGGTTTTTCCGTTGTCAATACTTTTCCCGTATTTTTTTAGTTTTTTTCTTGACTTTTTTACGGTTAATTCGTATAATGGTTGCAGGAGGCCAATATGAGCGATTTAGGAAATAAAGAAATTTTTGCAAATAATTTAAATTATTATATGAATATAAATAAAAAAACTAGGATGGACGTATGTAGAGATTTAGATCTTCCATATTCGACATTTACAGACTGGTGTAATGCTAATATTTATCCAAGAATTGATAAAATAGAATTATTAGCAAACTATTTTGGAATACAAAAATCAGATTTAGTAGAGAATCATGATACTTTAAATAGAAACACTAATTCAGCTGTTGTATTTGTTTATGGAACTATTCCTGCAGGAATACCTATGGAATGTATAGAAGATATTATAGATACAGAAGAAATATCTGCAGATATGCTAAAAGGTGGTAAACAATACTTTGGATTAAGAGTTAAAGGTAATTCAATGGAGCCAGAATACTTAGATGGAGATATTCTTATATTAGAAAAAGTAGATGACTGTGAAAGTGGAGATGACTGTGTTGTCATGGTAAACGGAAATGACGGTACTTTTAAGAGAGTATTTAAAAATGAAAACGGAATTATACTACAACCATTAAATCCATCTTATTCTCCAATTATTTATACAAATGAACAAATTGAAACATTGCCTGTTAAAATAATCGGTGTTGTTGAAGAATTTAGAAGAAAGAAAAGGAGAAAATAGCATGGGAATATTTAATTTTTTTAATAAAAATTCTACAAATATAAATATAGATGAAAATACAACTGTTACTGTTCATAATAGAAAAGAGGCTGAGTTTTATGCCTCTGGCATGTTAAAAATAGTGAATGATTGTGCTAATTTAGTTAATACAACTAAAAAGGCTGATGTATTTTTCCCTAGATATTATTTATTATTAGAAAAATTAGAAAATTTAGCTAAATTAGAAAATTTCAACTGCTTTCGTGGTACTCCTCCATCTGTTAATTTATCAGAAACATTAAATAAAAAAGTATTAACTATAAACGACTTTATTGACAGATTTTATGATGATACTTTGCTTCAAATAAGTAATTTAAAAACCGAAAAAGCAAAAGAAAAAAGGATTGAAAATTTTTATACTGAATTATCAAAATATAATGATTATATGTTACCTGAAAATATAGAAAAATATATATCAATGTATGAAAATCTATTAATTGAAAAAAAATAAGGATGATGTTAAATGAAAAAATATACACTTACATTTCTGTTAATTATTATAACAATATTTTCCTGTAATCTATCCTATGCAGAATGGGTTAATAAAGATGATGTTAGTCCAGAAGAATGGAATAGATTAGAAGAAAAATATCAAAAAGAACAAGCTGAAATACAAGAAAAAGCTGAACAAGAGCAACAAGAAGCAAACGAAAAATTTAATATGATTGTAGAAAATAAAGAATTAGAAGAAAAAACTAGCAGTCAACATTCTATAATAGTTGCTTTATCTATTATCATAGCAGTTATTATAATATGTTTAATAATAAATACTATTAGAAAAAACTTTAAAATTACTATAGAAAAGAAAAAATAACTAACTACTCTCGACTCAATTGTATATCTTATCAAGGTAAAATATAATAAAGAAGGACTAACAAATGGAAAATAGGATTGAATATAATGTTTACATAGATGAAAGTGGAGATGAAGGAATAAAAAGAGGTAGCGAATGGTTTATATTAACTGCTATTATAGTACCTAAAGAATATGATTTAACTTTATCCAATAAAATTGTAAAAATAAAAAATGCAATGAATATGGCAAGAAAAGAACAATTACATTGGAATAAAATATTAAAATATGATAAAAAGATTCAAATTATTTATGACTTAATATCAGAAAATTTTAAAATTATTCACGTAGCTATTAATACTTATAAAATTAATAAATTAAAGTCTAAAGATATTTATCCTTATTTTATGAGTTATTTAATAGAGAGAGTATCTTATTATGTAGATAATAATAAAGGGAAATGTAACATTTACATAAGTACAAGAAATGAAAATAGTAAAGAGAAAAATTTACATCTAAAAAATGAATTAATGAACAAAAGAAGATATCATCATATAAACAGCAAATGTATTAATAATATTAAATTTATAGATAATAGAGATAGAAATTTATTACAATTAGCTGATGTATGTTGTAGTTCTTTTGCACAAGCTATAAAATATAATACTTCTCAAGAATGGGAATATGTTTTAAAGTTAAAGTCGAATATATGGAATTATAAAGGAAAGTTTATTGGTTATGGTATTAAATTTTATCCACCAATAGAATGGTTTGATTTATTTCCTTCGTTAATTCATTTAATTGCATAATAATAAGAGTAATCCCCCCGATTACGTTATCCCATACGTCTATGCGTACTGCCAATAGACAAGCTATCGACCCGTAATTAACTCGGCGAACGAATTACTCTTACTATATATATTATACAATATTTTTTTAAAAATGCAAGTTTTTAAAATATTTTTCAAAAAAATGAAATATTATTGTAATACAAAAATAGATAATGTATCCCTCGCCAAAGTTTTACATTATCTATTCTCAATACTACTTGTATAAGCAGTTTTTATTATTATATTATATAAAACCTTCTTATACAAGTATGAAACATTTGTTTAAGGAGGCTTTTTATTTGAAAACTGTAGCTTGTTATTGTCGTGTTAGTACAGAAGAGCAAGTAAAATATGGCTTTTCTATACAAGCACAAAAAGACGCATTAATAAAATACTGTAAAGAAAACGATTATAAATATGATTTCTATATAGATGAAGGTATATCTGCCTCTTCTATGAAAAAAAGAAAAGCATTACAGAAGATGTTAGAAAAATCTGTTGCATATGACATGATACTCTTTACTAAGCTAGATAGATTAAGTAGAAATGTATTAGATGCTAACAATATAAATAAGATATTACAAGATAATAATTGTACAATGAAAGCAATAGATGAGGATGATGTCGATACCTCTACTGCTGATGGTATGTTTATGTTTAATTTAAAAGTATCTTTAGCACAAAGGGAAATTGGAAAAACTTCTGAAAGGATAAAGTTTGTATTTAAAAATAAGAGAGAAAAAGGAGAAGTTACATCAGGCACTACTAAATATGGATATAAAATAAAAGATAAAAAGTTTGTAGTTGATCCATATGAAGCAGAAAATATTAGAAATCTATATAAATATTTTATTTCTGTAAATGGAGATCATAAAAAAACTTATAGCTACTTTGTTAAGCATTTTCCTGGGAAAGGTCAAGATGCTCTATTTAATTACCTACGTGAAACTGCTTACATTGGAAAATATAAGTTGTATAGAAAAAATGTATATATAGATAACTACATTCCTGCTATTATGAATCAAGAATTATTTAATAACGTTCAAAATTTATTACCTAGAGTTGAAAAAGTATTTACAAAAGAAAATGTACCCACAATCTTTGCAGGTATGTTATATTGTTATTATTGTAAATCCAGATTAGTCCGTAAGATTGATTACAGAAGTAAAAATAAAAATGTTAATTACTATTGTGATAAACAATATAAATATAAAGTCGGAATAAATGAAAAGCAATGCCAAAATTCGAGGGTTATATCTGATAAATCAGTTGAAGAATATCTAATAAATAATTTAAAAGATTTGTGTAAACAATATATTTCGAAATCTAGAATCAAAACAAAACCCAAACCACAAAAAAACAATATAAAAATAAATAGTTTAAAAAATAAACTTTCAAAATTAAAAGATTTATATTTAGATGATTTAATTTCTAAAGAAGACTACAAACAAGATTATATTAGAATAAATAAAGAAATATTAAAATTAGAAGAAGAACAAAAAGAAGAACCTCAAAAAGATTTTACATATTTAAATGAGTTAATAAATAAAGACATTCCTGATATATATAATACTTTTAATATAGAAGAAAAAAGAAAATTTTGGTTAAAAATAATCGATAAAATTTATATCAAAGAAGGAAAAATAAAAGAAGTTACTTTTTTGTAACTTCTTTCATTTATATAATACAAACTAATCGTTCATAATTTCCGGCGCTTCAACTGGACAAACTCCTGCACAAGTACCACAAGAGATACAAGCTTCTGGATCTATTACGAATTTATCATCCCCTTGTGAAATGCATCCTACTGGACATTCTGCTGCACAAGCTCCACAACTTATACATTTATCTGTTATTTTATATGCCATATTATTCACCACCTTTCAGTATTATATTTTTACTATATTATCGCTACAGCTATCTTATACTATAGAACTTTAACTCATTATATGCTATATTAAAACATTTATTACATATCGTCTTCTACTAATATATCATTTTTTGCTAAATTTTCAAGCTCTTCTAATTCTTTTTCATTTTCTTTTTCTTCTGGGTCAATTTCCTCTGTCTCGCTTGCTTTAATTAGCTTTACATCCTCTGCTTTATATCTTTTATAATGATATCCATCATCATCTTCAAATTTTACTCTTACATTTTCTTTAAGAATTTCTACACTATCTACAGTTCCCTCTCCATCAACTGTTTCTACTATAGAACCTACTTTTGGTAACCTTCCCAATTTTTCTTCATATGCCTCTTGTTCATATTTTAAACAACACATTAATCTACCACATACTCCGGATATTTTAGATGGATTTAGTGACATGTTTTGTTCTTTAGCCATTTTTATAGAAACTGCATCAAAGTTATTTAGAAAACTACAGCAACAAAGCTCTCTTCCACAAACTCCATTGCCACCCATTCTTCTAACTTCGTCTCTTACACCAATTTGTCTAAGTTCTATTCTAGTCTTAAATATTGCAGCTAGATCTTTTACTAATTCTCTAAAGTCAATTCTACCATCTGCTGTAAAATAGAATAATATTTTTGATCTATCAAATTTATATTCTACATCTATAAGCTTCATTGGTAATTTATGTTTTGCAATCTTATCTAATGCAATCTTAAAAGCTTCTTTTTCTTTTTGCTTGTTCTCTTCATTTTGTCTTATATCTTTCTTGGTAGCAACTCTTAATACTTTTCTTAAAGGTTCTACGATTTTTTCATCAGGCATTAATTTATTAGCCATAGCTATTTTAGCAAATTCCTCACCATTTGCAGTATCAGCTATAACTGTATCCTGTAAATTTAACTTTAAGCCTGCTGGATCAAAAAAATATATTTTACCTGGCTTTTTAAATTTAATACCTACTACTTCTTTCACCATTAATCTCCTTCCACATATTCATCAATAGATAGTCTATAGACATATCATAATTACTATTTGCTCTTAACCTTTTCTTAACTTCTTCTACTGTAAAAATACAATTTGCAAATTTAAACGAATTGTTTGAATTTGATCTAATTTTGATATCTAATAAAATATTTATATAATCCAAAATATTATAAATATCATCTTTATTTTCATATATTATACTTGCTGAATTTATAAAGTTAACTAAATTTTCTTTATCTATTATATCAAATAATTTAGTTATTTGCTCGTATTCTGACGATTTTTCTTTAATTAATAGTGCTTTTTTTATACTTCCACCTGCAGCATCTAAAAAAGAATCATTTATATCTTCCATTTCGAACTTTTCTGTTAGCACTTTTTTTACGCTATTTTTATCTAAATTATTAAAATATAATTTCATACATCTAGATTTTATAGTATTTAAAACTTTATTTTCATTTGATGTTATAAGAATTATAACAATATACTCTGGTGGCTCTTCTAGTGTTTTTAGTAAACAGTTTTGTGCCTCTTGCGTCATAAGTTCTGCATCATTAATTAAATACACTTTATAGTTCGAATTTATCGGCTTTTCTGCGATTTTAACTTGCATATTTCTTATTTGCTCTATTTTTATTGCGCTTCCTTCTTCGTTTATCAAATTAAAATTAGCATTATTATTTGTATTAAACTCTACACATGATTTACAAATATTGCATGGCCTATTATTTTCTGAAGTACACAAAATTGCTTTTGCAAATTCTTTTGCAAGCATCTTTTTTCCTATTCCATCTTCTCCTATAAATAAATAACTATGCAATATATTTTTTGTATTTATGTTATTTGATAATATATTTTTTATATTTTCATGACCTGCAATATTTTCGAACAAGTCTATTCCTCCTACTCTTCTATTTTTCCAAATTCATTAAGTGGCCAAAATCTTATTAAGACTTTTCCTTCTATTTTTTCTAATGGGATACATCCAAAAGCTCTACAGTCTACACTTGAGTTCCTATTATCTCCCATCGCAAATACAGTATTTTCTGGAACTATAATATCATAAAATATTCCCTCTGCATCATCTGTTATAATTCCTGGCTGTAAGTAATCTTCTTCAAGTTCCTCTTCATTTATATATACTTTGCCATTTTTTATTTGTACATGGTCACCTGGCAATCCTATAACTCTTTTAATATAACTTGTCTTTCCAATTTCTAATACATTGTAGCTAAAATTTCCAAAAATATTTCTTTCTTCATCTTCATAAATTGCTACAGGATTAGAAATATCTGTATCTTCCTCTGTTCGGTAAGTAACCGTTGGGGCTTCGAAGGTAATTATGTCTCCCCTTTTTGGCATTTGTTTAAAAGTTCTTCCAAGTCTATTTAAAATTAATCTTTGGTTTTCTTCTAATGTAGGATACATTGATTCCTGTTTTACAACTGTTGGAGTTAAAATAAAATATTTTATTAATAAAGCTAATATAACTGCAATTACTATACAAATAATCCAGCCACCAATTTCTTTAATTATCTTTTTGTTCCTGGATATTTGGTTGTCTTCTAGCTTCTCCTTCATTTAAGTTTTCTTCCTCCTTTAGGATAAATTTGTTATTTGTCTTTGTAGGTATTCTTATTACAACTTCTGTTCCTTCATTAAGTTTACTTTTTATATCTATTGTTCCATTATTTCTATCTAATATTTCTTTTGCTATTGAAAGACCTAAGCCAGTTCCACCCATTTCTCTAGTTCTGGCTTTATCTACTCTATAAAATCTTTCGAAAATTCTTTCTAAATCTTCTTCTGGAATACCTATTCCTGTATCTATAAATTTTATGTACGCATCATTATATACAAATCCTACATAAATATTAATCGTTCCATTTTCATTTGTATATTTTATACTGTTTGATAATATATTTATTATTACTCTCTCTATTCCATCCTTTTCTGCATATACAGGTGGTACATTTGCAGTAACTAAACAATGTACTTGTAGATGTTTCTTATCTATTTCTATTTGAAGTTTCTCTTGGCATTTCTTAGCAAGCTCTCCTAAATCAAACTCTTCTTTTACTATATTTGTCTTGTTACTATCAAATCTAGAAAGAGATAATAAATCTGTTACTAATTTTGACATTCTTTTCGCCTCTGAAGATATTACACCTAAAAATTTAGTCTCTATTTCTCTATCATGGTCTGTTTCTAGCAAAGTATCTGCATAGCCCATTATTGATGTTATTGGTGTTTTTAACTCGTGTGATACATCTGCTACAAATTCTTTTCTCATATTATCTAGTTTTACATGTTCTGTTATATCTTGTATAAGAACCATAACTCCTGCTGGTCTATCTTTTTCATCTTTTAATATTTCAAACGCTAGATTTAAATATCTGTCTTTTACTTTTACTTTCTGCTCTGATGATGTCCAATCTTCTAGGTAGATTATTTTTTCCATGTTAATGTCTATATTTACATTTTTAAAAATTGTTTCAAAATCTGTATCTTCTTCCATTATAGATAATGCTCTTGTTGCAGCTGGATTTATTAATATTACCTTTCCTTCCATATTAAAAGCAATTATACCATCACTCATATGTAAAAGAATTGTTTCCATTTGCTTTTTTTGTGTAGAAATCTCTGATAAATTGGTTTGCAATTTTGTTGTCATTTCCTCGAAAGTATCTGCCAAATCGTCTATCTCATTCTTATTTTTAACATGAGCATTTTTTTCCTTTGATGTTAGCTTTTCTGCATTCTTTATTAATTTATCTATTGGCTTTACTACAGTTTTTGAAAGGAAAATTCCTACAATAATACTAATTACTCCTAATAATACTAAAGAAATCATTGATACAGTTTTTATATTATTAATTTCTTCTATTATTACATCTGTAATTTGAGCTGTGTTTAAAGCTGTATTTATTGCTTCTAATGAGTTAGTAAAAAATAACCCTAACCCTATAATTATAAACATTCCTAATATAAAAAATATTAATACTATTTTTAATTGTATATTCTTTATCATTTACTACTCCTTGTTACACTACTTTTAAGTGATTTTTTTATACTAATAAAATCGCCAGTTAAAATAGACTACATATCTGTATTTCGACCGACGATTTTTACTCATTTGCATTGTGACTTTTTAACACAATTTATTGGATTTGCCCTAATCATAACTTACCTAATATTTTGATAGTGGCTTAATTTATATTTATTTATCACCTGTAGCTATATAATAACCTACTCCTCTTTTAGTTATTAATATTTTTGGATTTGATGTATCTTCTTCTATCTTTTCTCTTATTCTTCTTACAGTCACATCTACAGTTCTGATATCACCATAATATTCATATCCCCATACTTTTTCTAGTAGAGTTTCTCTTGTTACAACTTGACCTAATTGATTTGCTAAATATTTTAATACTTCAAACTCTCTTAATGTTAAATCTATAACTTTATTTTTAACTCTTGTTTCGAATTTATCAACATCTAATTGTAAATCTCCTACAATTATTTTATTTGTATTTGCCTCTAGCTTTCCGTCTTCGTAACTTCCTTTACCTTTTCTTAAATTAGCTTTTATTCTTGCCATTAACTCTCTTATACTAAAAGGTTTTGTTATATAATCATCTGCTCCTAATTCCAATCCTAATATTTTATCTATTTCTTCGCCTTTTGCACTAAGCATTATAATTGGAACATTTAACGTATGTCTAATTCTTTTGCAAACAGATAATCCGTCCATTTTAGGAATCATAATATCTAATAATATTAAGTCAGGTGTATTATTTAAAGCTATATCTACTGCTTTTTCCCCATCTGTTGCCTCTAAGGTATTATATCCTTCTTTTTCCAAATTATATACTAGCATATCAATTATTGGTTGTTCATCATCCACAATTAATATCGTTTTTTTATCAGTACTTGTTTCGCCTTCCACAAATGTTCCACCTTTCTTATAAAATTCCATACATAATTTATATCACAATCTTAAAATTTGTACAAGTATTTAAGTGATTTTTTTCTATAATAAGCTTGCGGCTCCAATAATTCCGGCTTCATTGCCTAAACTGGCAAGAACTATATCTATTTCTTTTCTGGAATTAAATAATAAGCCTTTTTCTTGAATTTCCTTTTTTAACTTTGGAATAATTAGATCCCCAATATAAACAAAACTTCCACCGATACATATAATCTCTGGTTCAAATATATTTATTAAGTTTGCTATTCCGATTGCCAAATATTGTACATATTCTTCTATTAGTGGCTTTATTCTTAAATCATCTATATGTTTTCTTATTTCATTTACAATGTTTGCCCCTGTCTCGTTCTCGTTTAATTCTAATGTTTCTGCTACTTCTCTTTTTAAAACTTTCATAGAGCAATATGTTTCGAAACAGCCTTTACTTCCACATTTACATTCTCTACCATCTTTTTGTATTATCATATGTCCAAATTCCATTCCAGATTTATATCTAGGTTCTACTAATTTATTATTTATGAACGCTGCTCCACCTATTCCTGTTCCTAAACATAAATATATATTATCCTGTGCCGGTTTCGTGCTTCCATACATACTTTCTGCAATACCTGCACATTTAGCATCATTTTTTATTTTTACTTCTAAGCCAAATTCTTTATTTAAAATTTTTGCTATATCTAGTTTTTCTACACCTAAATTTACAACATTATATATACAATTATTTTCTATAGTTCCTGGTGATGCAATTCCTATATATCCAAGTTCTTTAGTCTCTATGTCTTGTTCTTTTAAAATCACTTTAATAAAATTTGTAATTGTATTTATAATCATTTTCTCTATGTTTTTCTTGTCTTTTTCTGTAATATCTACTTCTTTTTTATTTATTATTTTGCCACTTGAACCTACTAGTCCTACTCCTATATGACTTCCTCCTATATCTATTCCTATATTCATACTTCCACTCTCCCTATGTTTTTAGTACTTTTATATAATTATACTATATATTAAAACTAGTATGTCTGCTATACATAAATAAAAACCTATTGGTAATTTTGCAAGTTCTTTAGCATTCTGTTTTTTAATTACTCTTCTTTTTCGTATTGTAGAAATTTTTCCAATTAAAATATATAATCCAATAACTAATAATGTATATATAACTGTTACTGCAAAAATATATTTATCTGTAAATATTGCCATATACATGCAAAGCATTAGAATTTGCAACACATATAAAGACTCACCTTTTTTTCTTATAATAATCGTATCTATTATTAATAATATTACAAATATAATTAAATAAATTAAATACTCAATTAAATGAAATTTATTATTAACATATAAATAAATTATCTGTATTGCTTCTACAATAAAACCTACAAGTAAAATCCTTTTAGAAATTTTATGTTCTTTTTTATCTATAATTGCAATTCCTATTAAAACCAATAAATATATTATACTAAATATAAAATTAATCATTTTTTTCTCCTAACATTTTTTTAGGCATATACTAATGTATATGCCTATTCTATCATATAAATATTTAATTTACAATTTTAAGTTAAAGCCTAAACTACTATATTTTTAGTTTACATCTTTTACCTTTAATTTTTGTGTATCTATTGTAACTACATATTTATCTCCATTGTTTGTAACATATTCTACAGAGCTTCCATCTGCGCCTTCTTTAAAGTTTGAAGATTTATCTATTGCTTTTACAACTGCATCTATAACATCTGGATTTGTATTTGTTTGTACTAATCCATTAACATTCATCTGAGCTTGTTCTTGTTCTTTTTCTACTACTTTTAGTGCCATTGTTACAATATCTTTAGCATATGCTTTATCTCTTTCAGCTTCTAGTACATTATCCTTACCAGTTAATCCATCTTGACCAAATACTAAGTATACTATAACTCCTGCTAAACATAGTAATACAATTATTGTTATTATTAAAACTACTAATGTTATTCCCTTTTCTTCTCTTACCTTATTTAACATATAAACGTCTCCCTTCTTTTGTATAATTGCGTAATACTTTTGCAGTTTTCTTTTAACAATATTTTATATGTTTATATAAAAAAGTCAAGGTATTTAATTTAAACATAATAATAATGTAATATTAACGTAATATTATACTTACCTTACGCCTCCAACACCTCCTCCGGCACCTTATATTTTCTTTAGCATTGTTATAAAAAATCCATCATGGTTTTGACTTGGTAAAAATTGTACCATATTATTAGTAGTTATCTTAGAAAATTCATTTGGTATTTGCTCTTCTATATTAACTGTTTCAAATTTTTCTTCTTTTATGAATTTTTCTATTATTGCATCATTTTCTTCTTTTAACATACTACAAGTAGAATATACTAAAGTTCCATTTTTCTTTAAATATTTAGAACATGTTTTTAGTATATTAAATTGAATATCAGAAATTTCTTTTATATCCTCTTCTTGTCTATTCCATTTTATATCTGGCTTTCTTCTTATTACTCCTAAACCTAAACACGGTACATCAAGCAAAATCTTATCAAATTTTTCTACATATTCTTCTTTTAATTTAGTTGCATCATGTACTTCTGTTTGTATAATATCAATCCCTAATCTTTTAGCATTTTGCTCAACTTGTTTTAGTCTTTCTTCGTAAATATCCCAAGCTACAATCTTTCCTTTGTTGTGCATAAGTTCTGCTAAGTAAGTTGTCTTTCCACCAGGAGCACTACATGCATCTAAAACTATCTCTCCTTCTTTTGGTGCAAGGACAAAACTGCTTAAACCTGCTGCTTCATCTTGAATAGTTATATTTCCTTCTATATATTCTTTGGTTTTAGTAATGTTTTTTGTACCAGTAATGGTTCTAAAATCCTCTAAAATTCCTTTTTCTCCTAGATCCATTTTTCCTTTTAATCTATTTATTCTTACCGAAATATTAGGTCTTAAATTTAAATTTTGGCAAATATTGGCGGTTTCTTCCTCGCCATATTCATCACAAATTTTTTTTACTATCCATTCTGGCATTGAATACTTTAAACTTATTCTAGTTATACTATTAGTTATATTACTAATTTCTTTATAGTCGCTTTTTTCTATTTTTCTTAAAATTGCATTAACCAATCCAACTGATTTAAAATTATATTTTTTACATAAATTGACACTTTCATTTACAGCTGCTGATTTTGGAACTTTATCTAGAAATATTATTTGATAACTGCCTAAATACAAAATATTCTTTACCCAATCTGACATTTTCTTTATTTTCGTTTTTGAATATTTTTGAATTATATATTCTAATGTTAGTTTCCATGTTACAACACCATATACTAATTCAGATATAAAATTTATATCTAAGTTACTTAATTTTTCTCTATTTTCATTTATAAATTTGTCGAGCACAATATTAGAATATGCTTGTTTTATATTTATTTCATATAAACTTTTTAGCGCAATATTACGTGCAAAATCGATTTTCATCATTTTCAATCCTTTCATCGGGATTTATATCCTTCCCGGGATTTAGGGACGGTCTTTTTTTCCCTTTCCGGGATTTGAGGACCGTCCCCATATCCCGAATGTCCCCAAATTTCATTTTTATATATTATATCATCAGCTTGTATAAAATTAAATTAAATGGAAAAAATATTAGTAATTTTATTTATAGGAGGTATTGTAATGACTGTAGAAAAACACATTCGTGTTAGAGGTTCTTCTAACATATCTTGGAAAGATGCAATTGTACAAACTATTAGTGAAGCTTCAAAAACAATAAATTATATATCTGAGGTTAAAGTAATTGACCAAACAGCAAATATTCAAGATGGTAAGATTACTGAATATTTTGCTGAAATAGAACTTACATTTTATATAGATCATTCTAATATGTAGAAAGGAGTAATTATGCAACCTATCGAGACACAAAAAAAATACCAAGAATATGTAGATAAAAAATCCCCTAATTCGCCAATATTAAAGAATTGTTTTAATGCATTCTGGGTTGGAGGTTTAATTTGCACTTTTGGTCAAATTATCTCACTTATATGTAAAGCACGTGGCTTTGATGAAGCAACTTCTGGAACTATAGTTTCTATCATTTTGATAGCAATTAGTGCTTTTTTAACAAGTTTAAATCTCTTTAATAAAATAGGAAAATTTGCAGGTGCTGGTTCTTTAGTTCCTATTACTGGTTTTGCTAACTCCATTGTCGCACCTTCAATAGAATTTAAATCTGAAGGTTATGTTATGGGCGTTGGTAGTAAAATGTTTACTATTGCTGGACCTGTATTAGTTTTTGGAATTTGTACTTCTATTATTGTTGGTATTGTATATTTAATTTTTAATACCCAAGGTATTACTTTAGCATAAGGAGATGATTTTTTGGAGAAATTAGGAAAACAAACTATTAAATTTACTAAGCCTCCTACTATTTTAGATACAGCATGCATTGTTGGTCCAAAAGAAGCAGAGGGGCCTCTTGCTAAGTATTTTGATAAATGCTTAGAAGACGAGTTTTGGGGTGAAAAAACTTGGGAAAAAGCTGAAAGTAAAATACTAAAAGAAACAGTCTACTCTGCAGTAAAAAAATCTAATCTTCCAATCTCTAGTATAGATTACTGTTTTGCTGGTGATTTATTAAATCAATGTATTTCTTCTAGCTTTGGTTTACGCGATTCTAACATACCATTTATAGGCATATTCGGTGCATGCTCTACTTTTGTTGAAGGTTTGGGGTTAGGCTCTATATTTATTGATGGTGGGGCTGCTAATAATGTCATTTGCGCTGCTTCTAGTCACTTTTGTAGTGCAGAAAAACAATTTAGATTTCCATTAGAACTTGGAAACCAGAGACCACAGTCTTCCCAATGGACTGTTACTGGTTCTGGGGCTGCAATTCTTTCTTCTAGTGGAACAGGTCCTTTTATAACTCATTTTACTCCTGGTAGAATTATAGATATGGGAATTAAGGATGCTAATAATATGGGAGCTGCTATGGCACCTGCAGCCCTAGATACTTTAATTACACACTTTAACGATACTGGCAGAAATCCAAGTTATTATGATGCCATAATAACAGGTGACCTTGGACATGTTGGAAAAGAAATATTAATTGAACTTGCACAAACAAAAGGTTTTAATATAAAAACTAATTACAATGATTGTGGAGTTTTAATTTTTGATAAAAAAGCCCAAGACACACATGCTGGTGGAAGTGGTTGTGCTTGTTGCGGTACAGTCTTCTCTGGATATTTATTTAATATGCTTCAAACTAAAAAGTATAAAAAAATATTATTAATCGCAACTGGAGCATTAATGAATTCAACCTCCACTCAACAAGGTGAAAGTATTCCCGGAATTGCACACGCCGTTAGTATAGAAGTATAGAAAATCTTGCATACGCCATAATTATCTAGTACAGAAAGTTCTCCTAGTAGGAGAACTTTATTACTATTTAAAAAAGGGATTTGAGGAACGTCCCCAAAATCCCTGCCTCAATCCCTTTTGAATTTAAATATTTTCTTCATATAATCCAAAAACTTTTCATACCATTTCTTTTCTGGTATTACTGCTATTTCTGTTTTTGCTTTTTCCTCTATCTTTTTATTCTTAAATACTTCATCATAGTTAATTTTTATCTTGTTTTTTTCTAATTCGTACTCATCTTGTTTTTCTTTTATTAAAATCTGTTCTCTTTGAAAGTCAGTCGCCCAATAATCTCTAAAAAAATTAGCAAGTATATCTTTCGTTTCTTCCATTAACTTCTGTTCTTCAAAAGGAACACTTTTATTAATTTTAAAGATATACTCTTTATCTGCACATTTTTCCAAAGTATACATTATATCTTTAGGAATTTTTTCTGAATCTTCTTTTGGGATATACTTTAAAATTTCTAATACTTCTACATATGCTTTAGAATAATTATTGTTCATTTCTTGACTGTTCTCCTTCCAAAACTTTAGTCTTATCTTTTGTAAGTGTTTGCATTGCAACTCTTTTACTTTGCAGTGGCCTATGGACTGTTGACTTTCCTATTTTTTGAACAGAAATGCTATACTCTTCTCTATCTTGTTCATATTCTATCATGTCTTCCACTATTTGTGCTCCTCTATTAGCAAGTTCTTGTCTTTTTCTCGTAAGTTCTGTATCTTTTTTCTCAATAATATCCTCCATCATCTTATAATATGGTAGTTCAGCATATTCATTTACAGCCAAATTTAACCTCTCAAAATTTTCTGTTCCAACAATTTCTGTTATCCCGTCTCTGGTAGGTGACATCATTCCATCAATTATTTCTTCTCTGTACACTTTCTGAAAGTTTGCAGTTATAACATTATAATGCTCATACGAAGTAGATCCAGTTTCTTTAGCAAGTTTTTGGTCGCCATACAAATATATCCCTTTTTCATGTAATCTTCTGGTAACTTCTATTGCTAATTGTTGATGCAAATTTTCAGAAAAAATTTCATAGCTTCTTTTTGGCTCATTTGGATTGCTTTGCCTATCGTCTACAATAAGTTCTTCTTCATTGTGACATATTGGCTCTACTGCCTCATCAAACCCAAATTTAAAATATATTTCATCTTTCGAAAGTTGTTTCATACTTGATTCTACAGTATGTAATAATTCATGTACTATTTGCACATCTTTATACTCTTGTAAAATTTTTACTAGTGGCAAATGAACTATATTAAATAGTTGGTAATTTCCATTGTCATCTTGCCTAACATTTGGAACTATACATGTAACACCATTTTCTACAAATTCTTTACTAAAATTATCTTGTACCTTTATACCTTGTGCTAATATATTTCTTTTACAAGCCTCGTAATTTCCTGTATTTAAAAAGAACTCCATATCTCTTTCTTTATCACATTCTTTTTTTATTGCATATAATGTTTCTACTATCCCTTTGTCAGGCAACAATTTTTTTGCTTCCTCACTATTTTCATAATCTTCATAATTATTACCTAAATCTAGTCCTTTGGCTTTAAAATATTTTACCCTATCTGATTTTACTCGCATAGATTCAAAGTTATCTTTAGCTAATTTTTCTTTTGCATCCTCTGAAAAAGCAAAAATTAGAGGGGCTCCATACCTTGCAATATATATTCCATCTTTATCTACTTCTTGTGTAAAACTATAATCTGAATTATAGTTTTTAGCTAATGCGTCTTCTATTTTAGTTCCAAGTTCTTTATCACAATAAGGAACAATTTGCTTTGCATATTCCTTCATGTATTTAAATTTTAATTCTTGCTCATATTTTTTAACTTTTTCTAAATATTCTATATAATCTTTATTATCTTCCTTAAATTGATTAATCTCATTCTTACACTCAGCAGCTACTTTATATATATCCATTACTCTATTTAAACATTCTTGACCTTGCTTAGTTTGTATAACTTCATCATAATTTTCTGGCGAAATTTCTAAGCCCATAGCTTTTAAAATCTCACATCTATTAGCTTTATGCATTCTGTTTGCATAGTCGTTTTCTGAATTTATTAATTTATCATCAAATGAAAGAATTTTTCCATAATCAGTAAAATTAGAAGTTCCGAAATATTGTTTTAAAACTTCTTTATGTTCCTCTTGCAAATGAAAAGTTCCTCTTTCATATACTTTATCTTCTGTTTCTTTTGAAACTTCCATTCCTATTTTTCGTAAAAATTTTACTGATAGTATTGATACAAAATGGCTATTTTTTGTATTATAATCATTTTGTACATCCTCGGCTGTAACATATGAATTTATATATAAATTATTTAATCTATCTTCTATTTGAGCTCTATGCCTTTTTCCATAAACTTCTACTATTGTATCTATTATTTTTGGGCGTAATTCTTCTATTGGTAATTGATACCTCTTAAAAACTTCACTTTCAATCATCTTTTGCATTCCTCTAAAATAATTTTTTATAATTTTATCATAACTTTTTTTTACATTCAATATTGTAAAATTGTATAAAATTATCAATTCATGCACAAAATATTAGTATAAGATTAATCGGGATTCTAGGAACGTCCCCAAATCCCTACAAAATCCCTAGGAGGAGATTTCATGAGTAATATTGATTGGTCAAGTGTTTTTGAATGGGCTACACTTTTAAAGGCTTTTGTCGTAGGTGGGCTTATATGTGTAATAGGTCAAATTTTAATCGATAAAACAAAGTTAACTTCTGCTAGAATACTAGTTACATTTGTTACTGCCGGTGTTATATTAGGTGGGCTTGGCCTATATAAATATTTAGTTGATTTTGCAGGGGCTGGAGCAACAGTTCCTCTTACTGGATTCGGATATAATTTAGCAAAAGGCGCTATTGAAGGAGTAAAATCAGCAGGTCTTTTAGGTGCGTTTACTGGAGGTATAAAAAATGCAGCAGGTGGTATTGCTGCCGCAATATTCTTTGGTTATTTAGCTTCATTAATTGCAAAACCAAAAATGAAAAAGCAATAAAGTTTTTTCTTTATTGCTTTAATACTTTTAAAAATACTAAATTGCTAAGCACACTTCTTAATTCTTCTGATAGATTAAAATTTTTATATATTTTATCATGTACAATATCTTGTGCAGCTTTCATTTGCTTTGTTTTTATCTGTATCTCTAGAGGAATATCTTTTTCGACTAAATAATTTAAGTGTATACTCTTATAACCATTTTTAGGATTTTTTATATAGTCTTCCTCTAGACAATTTCCTAAATCATTTTCTATTTTATTTTTAATTTTATATACATCTTCGACTGTATCTGTAATTATCATATATCCAACAAAATCACTTATTTGATTTGCAGAAACAAAATGTCTAACTTTCATTTTGTCTAGTGCTGATTGTTTTTCTTTAACCCTAGATAATATTTCTACATTGCTGCTGCCAATTATATTTTTTAATTTATTTAAATACTTATTACATATATTATTTTGATTTATATAATCTATGATTGACAAGATTTTTTGTTCTTCTGCCATAAAAATATTCCCCCCCTTTCTACTATATAATATGCGTTTTTATGCACAAAAATACTAGTTTTCACAAACTAGTATCTTAGAATTTTATTTTATTATGCTTTTTTTGCAATTTCAGCAATTTCTGTGAATGCTTTTGGATCTGTTATAGCGATATCTGCTAACATTTTTCTGTTAATTGTTACATTAGCTTTCTTTAATCCAGCTATTAATTTACTATAAGAAATTCCATTCATTCTTGCAGCTGCATTTATTCTTGCTATCCATAATTTTCTAAAATTACTCTTTTTATCTTTTCTAGCTATATATGCATACATTCCAGATTTCATAACAGCTTGTTTAGCCATTCTAAATCTGTATCTTTTTGCACCAAAATATCCTTTTGCTTGTTTTAATACTTTTTTATGTTTTTTACGAGTAATTCTTGCTGTTTTTACTCTTGCCATTTTCTATTCCTCCTCATTCTTCGTTCTTTTTATTAACCATATGGTAATAATTTTTTGATTCCTTCAACACATGTTTTGTCTGCATAAGAATTTTGTTTTCTAGACATTTTTTGTCTACTTGTTTTTGTAGATAATCTGTGTCTTGCGTTTGCAGATGTTCTTTTTACTTTTCCTTTTGCTGTAAAACCATATCTTTTGCTTGCAGCTTTATTTGTTTTTAATTTTGGCATTTTAATTGCTCCTTTCTATTTATGCTTTTTTTGATAAAATTACAAACATATTTCTACCTTCTAATAAAGGTTTCTTTTCTGGAGATGCTATATCACTTAATTCTTCTATAAATTTGTTGATAACTGCTTCTCCTAATTTAACATTATTAACTTCTCTTCCTCTAAATCTAACTGTTATTTTTACTTTTGCTCCATCTTCTATAAATTTTCTTGCATTTTTAGATTTAAATCCAAAATCGTGTTCTTCGATATTAGGTGTTACTCTAATTTCTTTTAATTCGAATACTTTTTGCTTTTTTTTAGCTTCTTTTTCCCTCTTTGCTTGCTCAAATTTATATTTACCATAATTCATAATTTTGCAAACAGGTGGTACTGTGTTTGGAGAAACTAACGCTACATCCAAATTTTTCTCTGAAGCTATATTAAGTGCTTCGTTAAGTGACATTACTCCTAATTTTTCACCATTTTCGTCTATTAGATTGACTTCTTTGGCTCTAATTTTTTCGTTAATAGGTAAATCCTGTTTTATTCTAAAACACCTCCATATATTTTCGTCTAATTTAATTTAGACAATAAAAAAATGAATTAACTTAAAGACGCAAGTTAACCCACTTAAATAATTACAATATACATATTTATATTTAATTATTTACCTTTCTATCTTTATAGACAAGGTGGAAGTGGTTACCTTCTTCTTTAATCGCTTATATATAATAGCATGTTTTTTTGGTGTTGTCAATGGATTTATAAGATTTTTTTATAATTAAAGTAAAAATAGAGGAATCACTTCCTCTATTTGTGTTATTTTTCTTCTCTTTTATACTCTTCACCTGATTTAAATAAGAACTTCTTTACTGTTTGCCAGAATATTTGGAATTTATTTCTTCTTTCTGCTGGTAAACCTACTATTTCTTGTTCTTCATCTTCTGCTATAATTCCTTTTTCTAGCTCGTTATATTTATTTTCTAGTTTATTCATAGTCTTAATGTAATATTCATTAAATGTGTCGATTCCATCAACATATCCAACTAAATCTTTGTAATTATATAATGATCTCCTATAATTCTCTACCTCTTCTAAATTCGTAATTCTTTCAAAAGCTGTATCGAAATATGAAGTAATTATTAAATTTTGTGATTCCATAAATGTACTTTGAATACTATTCTTTATTTTAAGTCTTTTTTTATTAAGTCCAGAATTTAAATTATCTGAAAGTTCCATCTTATTATTTAATTTTAATAAATCTTCTTCTAGCTTTAAAATCTTATCAAAATTCTTTTCTAATGTATAAAATGTATCTTCAGAAGTTTTTTCTATAAACGTTTCCTTAAAATTATTATTACTATTAAAAGTACTATCAAAAAGAACTTTCTCCCCTGTTACATATGCCATTTGCGCAATCAAATTACATATTAATGGATAACAAGTAGGGCTAATTGTATCAAAAGAAATTCCATAATACTTCACATTATCTTTTGGTTCTTTTGTTGCTTTAGCTGTTGCATATTGTACTGCTGCCTCATTTAGTGCTAGCCCATGAACTTTATATTGTGTTAAATCGCATAAGCCTAGCCTTAATAAAAATCCTGCTTTATCCTTTCTTTCTTGTAAATAATGAATGCATTCATGAATAGCATAATTTTCGATTTTTTCTATAGGGACTTCTTGGTTAAAATAAATTGAAGTATTTTTGTAGAAATAATTAGCTTCTGAAAAGCCCTTTGGCACTTCTGCATAATACATTTTTAATTGAGAAAGTTTTATAAATACTTCCCCTAATTTAAAGTCAAGTTCAGGGAATGCAGCTACAATCTTTTGAGCAACATTCTTTGCTATAGTATTAACTTTTATCTTATCAAGTTCTTCTGTAACTTTGATTCCTTCTTTTCTTAAATTTGATTCGATCCCCATATCTATTCTCCTTGGTATACCTATAGATAATTATATTATACTACATTAGCCCAAAAGTTCTATAACAGTATTGTTAAAAAAACATTACAGCCATGTTACAAAACATAACTGTAATGTTCCTGTTGACTTCGTCAACTATAGCTCACTGTTGCCAAATCAAAGATTTGGACAGTGGCTTATTTAACCAATTACTATATTATAAATTTTATTTTTAACATATATTTCTTTTATTATTCTCTTACCTTCTATTTGGCCTGCAACTGCTTCTTTAGCCTTTTGTTTAACTACTTCTTCATCTTCGTCTTTTTTAATAGTAATTGTAGCTCTAACTTTTCCTTTTATTTGTACAGGAATTTCTATTTCATCTTCTATAGTTTTAGCTTCATCATATGTTGGCCAAGCTTTATATGCTAGCTCTTCTTTACCACCTATTTTTTGATATAATTCTTCTGTCATATGTGGTGCAAATGGATTTAATAATTGTAAAAATGTTGCAAATTCTGCTTTATTAATTTGTTTTTCTTTATAAAATTCATTTACCATTGTCATAAAAGTTGCAACAGAAGTATTAAACTTCATTTCTTCTATATCTGATGAAACTTTCTTTATTGCTTTATGCATCATCTTTTCGAATTTTTCTGAATATTCATCTCCATCTACCAAGAAGTCTTGCATATTCCATACTCTATCTAAGAACTTCATACATCCTCTAATACTTTCCATAGACCATGGCGCTGTTTGGTCAAAAGGTCCCATAAACATTTCGTATACTCTAAATGCATCTGCTCCAAATTCATCTACTATTTCATCTGGATTTATTACATTTCCTTTTGATTTAGACATTTTTTCACCATTGCTTCCTAGTATCATTCCATGTGATGTACGCTTTGCATATGGTTCTTTTGTTGGTACTACACCAATATCATATAAGAATTTATGCCAAAATCTTGAATATAGTAAGTGTAGTGTAGTATGTTCCATTCCACCATTATACCAATCTACTGGTGACCAATATTCTAATGCTTCTTTTGAAGCCAAAGCTTTATCATTATGTGGATCCATATATCTTAAATAATACCAAGATGAACCAGCCCATTGTGGCATTGTATCTGTTTCTCTTCTTGCTTTTCCACCACAATGTGGACATGTAGTATTTATCCATTCTTCGTGTTTTGCAAGTGGAGATTCTCCGTTTTCTCCTGGTTCATAATCTTCAACATCTGGTAGTTTTAATGGTAATTCCTCTTCTGGAATTGGAACCCAACCACATTTTTCGCAATATACCATTGGTATTGGTTCTCCCCAATAACGTTGTCTAGAAAATACCCAATCACGAAGTTTGTAATTTACTTTTCTTTCTCCTAATTTGTGTTCTTCTATATATTCTATTGCTTTATTTATAGCATCCTTAGATTCTAGTCCATCTAAGAAACCTGAATTTACAGCAATACCATTATTAACATCTGTAAATGCTTCAGACATATTTTGCTTTTCATCATCGCCAAAACAGTATGAAAATTTCGCATCTATTTCTTTTTCTAATAACTCTAGACTTTCTTTGTTATTATCATAATCTTTTGGTTTTTCTATTATTACTGGTTTAATTGGTAAATTAAACTTTTTAGCAAATTCAAAATCTCTTGTATCATGCGCAGGAACTGCCATTATTGCACCTGTTCCATATGTTATTAATACATAATCAGAAATCCAAATTGGTATTTCTTCGTTTGTTAATGGATTAATAGCTTTTATTCCTTTTATTTCTACACCTGTTTTTTCTTTGTTTAGTTCTGCTCTTTCAAAATCTGATTTTAATGCTGCTTTTTTCTTATATTCTTCTACTTCTTCAAGGTTTGTAATTCTATCTTTATATTTTTCTATTAGTTTATGTTCTGGAGCTATAACCATATATGTTGCACCAAATATTGTATCTGGTCTAGTTGTATAAATAAGAAGATTATCATCTGTTCCACTTATTTTAAAATTAACTTCTGCTCCTTCGCTTCTACCAATCCAATTTATTTGTTGTGCTTTAATTTTGTCTAAGAAATTAACATCATCTAAATCATCAATTAATCTTTGTGCATATTCTGTAATTTTTAGCATCCATTGGCTTTTTTCTTTTTGTACTACTGGACTTCCACATCTTTCGCAAACACCGTTTACAACTTCTTCATTTGCTAAGCCTACCTTACAACCTGTACAGAAATTTATTGGCATTGTTGCTTTATATGCTAATCCATGTTTATATAATTGAATAAAAATCCATTGTGTCCATTTATAATAATTAGGATCTGTTGTATTTACTTCTCTTGACCAGTCAAAAGAAAATCCTATAGATTTTAATTGTTCTCTAAAATGATTTATATTTTTTTCTGTAGTTATTTTAGGATGAACATGATTTTTTATTGCATAGTTTTCTGCTGGAAGACCAAATGCATCAAATCCAATTGGGAATAATACATTATATCCTTGCATTCTTCTTTTTCTTGCTATTATATCAAGTGCTGTATAGCTTCTTGGATGTCCAACATGCAAACCTTGTCCTGATGGATATGGGAATTCTATCAAGCCATACCATTTTTCCTTTGAATAATCATTTTTTGCATTAAAGGTACCTTCTGCATACCATTTATCTTGCCATTTTTTCTCTACCTCTTTAAAATTGTACATAAGCTTCATCCCTTCATTTTTTTTGTGTTTGCAAGCATTATATATCAAAAACTTGAAAAAGTAAACAGATTTAATATATGAATATATAAAAGCAAAAAGCAACTCTTACGAGTTGCTTTTACCATTCGTCATCATCATAGTATCTTCTAAATACTAAATACACTTTCCAACATTTGGTAAGTGTATTTAAATCTTTATTTATAAATCTAAAATCATTGCAGTTTCATCTTTTGTAAATCCAAGTCTTGAATAAATTCTAATTGCATTTTCTTTACTTGAATTAAGTTTTATTCTAGTTATACCGTTTTCTTTTATTGTATTAATACTTTTATCTAATAGTTCTTGCATAATGCCTTGTCCCCTATACTCCTGCTTTGTATAGGCACTACATAGATATGCAATTTTTCCTGAATGATTAGTAAGTGATGGGAAACCATTCCAAACATTATATCCACATATTGCAACTATTTCATTGTTTTTAAAAACTCCAAACATAAACAAATCTTTATTTAAATTTCCATTTATGTAGTCCCTAGTATATTCTATTATGTGTTTTTCTTCTTCATTTAAACATTCGTGATATTCTTTTTGTTGCTCTATTCGTAAATTTAATAGTTCTGGAATATCCTCTTTTTGTAGTCTTCTTATTTTCATTATCCTTCTCCTAATAAGTATTTTATTATTTCCTCTGAAGCATTTCTTCCAGAACGTGCAGCCCATGCTACTGTCGCTTTAGTTCCTATTAAATCTCCTCCAGCAAAAACTCCTTTTCTAGATGTCATATATCTTTCATCTACTTTTATATTTCCATACTCAGTTGTTTCTAATCCTGTCTTTTCGACAACTTCCTTATTCGCTTTAGAACCAACAGCCATTACAATATAATCCATATCTAATGTATAATTAGAGCCTTCTATATTCACAGGAACTAATCTTTTTTCTCCTTCTCTTTTAACAAGCTCTGTTTTGATACATTCCAATTTTTCTACTTTATCATTTCCTATTATTTTAACAATATTATTTTGGAATAAAAACTCTACTCCTTCTTTCATCGCTTCTTCTACTTCGTAATCTTCTGCTGGCATTTGTTCTCTTGCTCTTCTATATATTACATATACATTTTTAGCACCTAATCTTTTTATAGTTCTTGCAGCATCCATTGCTACATTTCCGCCACCACTTACAGCAACAGATTTACCGGTATAATCTGGATGAATTCCTGTTTCTAATAATTCATTTCCCCCATATACTCCATCTAAATCTTCACCTGGTATATTCATTTTTGATGATACATTTGCTCCAACACTTAAATATACAGCATCATATTGCTTTTCTATATCTACTAATTCATAATCTTTTCCTAAAGTTTGATTACATTTTGCTTCTATTCCTAGACTTAATATTTTTTCTACTGTTTTATCTATAACTTCTCTTGGTAATCTAAAATCTGGAATACCATATCTTGTAATTCCACCAAGTTTTGGTTGTTTTTCGTAAATTGTAACTTTAGCCCCATTCATACTTAAAAATGCTGCACATGTAAGTCCTGATGGTCCTCCACCAATTACTGCAACTTTCTTTCCTTCTATTTTATTAGTTGTTTCTATTTTATAGTTCTTTTGTAAAGCATTATCAAAAATATAAGTTTCTAAATTTCCGATATTGATTGGCTCAGATTTAATTCCTCTTACACAACTACCCATACATTGTTTAAAGTGAGGGCAAACTCTTCCACATATTGCACCTAAAACTGTAGTTTGAGTTAAAATTTTAAATGCTTCTTCTAAATTATTTTCTTTTACTTGCTTTATAAAGCTTGGAATATCATTTCCTAATGGACATGCTTTAGAGCATGGCCTCACTTTACAACTTAGACATCTATTTGCTTCATCTATTATATTTTCCACTTTTTCTCCTCCTATTGGGATTTGGGAACGCTTTCCCAAGGGATTCAGGGACGTTCCTTTTTTCCCTCTTCCTATTTATAAATTTTTTAGCTAAATTATATTTTCGAAAAATAACTTAATATTGCTATAAGTTCTGCAGAAGAATGTATCTCTCCATTTCGGTATAATTCTTTTAGTTCATCTACAGATATTTTATGTACTTTTATATCTTCTGTAGGATCTAAATGTCTTTGTGTTTTTGTTAAATTTTTTGCCTTAAAAATATATACTTTTTCATCAGAATATCCTACTGCTGGATATTCATATATTATTTGTTCAATTTCTCCTGCTCTGTATCCAGTTTCTTCTTCTAATTCCCTTTTGGCTGCATCTGCTGGTTCTTCACCTTTTTCAATTAGTCCTGCCGGAAATGCTAATATACTTTTTCCTATTGGCGTTCTTATTTCTTCTATCATTATTAATGTATTATCATCTAAAAAAGGCATTATAACAGCACCATTTCCTGCTTTTATGTGTTCACGATATACTTCTTTATTATCTCTTTTATTATAATATTTTTCTATTTTTACTTTCACTCTTCTTCCATTAAAAGCTTCTTCTTCACTTATTTTTTCATAGTCCATATCTTTAAAATATTTCTCCATTTTAGCCTCCAATATTTATTTTACTTAATACACTTTAGAAAAACAATAATCGTTATTTTAGGGATTTTAGGAACGTCCCTAAATCCCTTCTATTCCTAAATACCAATTTTTAGCTCTTCACACATTGCAATTACTTTTTTAAAATCGCGCCAAAAGTCTATTTTTTTGTTTTCGTCTCTTAAAAGTGCTGCTGGGTGCCATGTTGGCATATACATTATTCCTTTCTTTTCTATCCAGTGTCCTCTACTTGCTGTTATTTTATATTCTTTTCCTAATATATTCTGAAGTGCAGTACTTCCCATAAGTACTATTATTTGTGGTTTTACTAATATTACTTGATTTCTTAAATAGTCCAAGCATGCTCTTGCTTCATCTTCTTCTGGTACTCTATTGTTTGGTGGTCTACATTTTACTATATTAGCTATATATAATTTTTTTCTATCTATCCCTAACCCTTCAAATGCTTTGTTCATTAGTTGTCCTGCTTTACCTACAAAAGGCACTCCTTGCTTATCTTCATCTGCTCCTGGACCTTCTCCTATAAGCATCACGTTTGCATTTTTATTTCCATCTGCAAATACTATATTAGTTCTATTATTGCATAATTTGCACTTTTTACAACCTATTATTGATTTTTCTAAATCCTCCCAATTGTCGTACAATTTTTACACCTCTTTATGCTAGTTTACACACTTTTCTAATAATTTTATTTTTACTTTGTCATCTGTATCTATCCTTACTTTAACACCAATTGGTATAACTGTCTTTGGATCTATATGTCCAAAATTATCTGATTGAATTATTGGGAAATTATATTCATTTCCTATTGTATCTTTTAAAACTTGTGCAAGCGTTATTCCAGATTCATGTTCATATCCACCAAGCCAAATTCCTTTAATTTTGCTAAACACATCATTTTGTTTCATTCTATAAAAATATGAACTCACTGCTTCAGGTGGAGATTCTAACCAAAATTCTTCTAAGAATAGAATTTTATCGGTAACATCTACATTATATTTTCCTGTTATTAAATTAGACATAATACTTAAATTTCCACCAATCATAATTCCTTCTGCTTGCCCTGGATTAATTACTCTATATTCATCATCTTTTGTTCCTAATTCTAAACTTCCATCTTGAAATCTCTTTATAATCTCTTTATAGCAATACTCTGTTTCACAAGCTGAAAGACCTTTAAAGGTTTGACCGGAAAATGTAACTAGCCCTGTTTTTTCATATATCATATTTGCTATTGCTGTAGTATCACTATACCCACATAAAATTTTTGGATTCCTTTTAACTAATTCATAATCGATTAAATCAAAAATAGAATTAGAATTAAATCCACCTTTTGCACACCAAACCATTTTCACTTCATCATCTGCAAACATTCTATTTAAGTCTTCGGCCTTTTGCTCTGCTGTCGCACCATATCCTGTCGGATTAGCAAATACATTCTTTCCTATCTTTAATTTATAGCCTGAACCTTCCATTAATAGTATTGAATTATTAAACTCCTCTAAATTTTTTGCTGTCACACTATCTGAAGGTGCAATTATTCCTAATGTATCACCTTTTTGTAACCTAGCTGGTATCATGTGTTTTTCTCCCTTCTGAACTTTAGGGACGGAGCTTAAAGTTCAAATTTTATGTCAAATAGCTTTTTACTCACATGCCTAAAATTCATCTTATTTTATAGTCAAATCGGGATTTAAAGAACGTCCCCAAATCCCCGCCGTCTCTACTTTTTATTTAAGCATTACGATATTCATATTTCTATCTGCTTTTTCTTTTTCTGCTCTATATGAGGACATTTTAGCCACATTGCAGACACTACAAATATTGCTGTCAAAGATATTCTCTCTGTTTATTCCTATTTCGGTTAAATAATCTATTATTAAACTTGTTGTATCAAAATAATATTTTTGTTTACCTTCTATAATTTCTCCTGTTTTATAATATTTTTCTACATTTCCAAATTCTTGTTTAAAATTTTCTATAAAATCCTCTTCTACTTGAAAATGACATTGCTTTATGCATGGACCTATACATACTATTATATCTGCTGGATTACAATTATATTTTTCTATCATCAATTTAACTGCTTTAGCACTTATTCTTTGCAAAGTTCCTCTCCAACCTGAGTGTACATTTCCTATTACATTTTTGATTTTATCATATAAAATTATAGGTGTGCAATCTGCATATTTTGTAACTAATGGTATATTTTTCTTATTCGTAATAAAACCATCTACAAATTCGAATTTTTCATCTGTATATTCTTCTATATCTTTAACAACATCTGTATGTTTTTGTGCTGACTTAATTATTTTATTAGAATCTATGTTCAATGCTTCACATATTTTTTCATAATTTGCTGGTGCTTGGTCATTCTCATCACTAAATTGTAATGGCTTTAATGAATAAGCATGTTGTACTCTGTCAGAATACTTTAATAATTCTTTAAATTGTAAATATTCAACATCACCTTTTTTTACATGAATTATATTTTCATTACTTAAATCCATTAGACTCTCCTTCCTAATTTTTTAGGGCTTGATTCAAACATCGTTTTATGTATACTTATGAACTTTTAACCCCGTCCCCAAAGTTCATACATTCTAGTATATAATCTTTTTCTAGGTTGTCTATATAATTATAGTCATTTCCGTAAAATCCCTTTTTAAAATTACATATTGAGCCATATGCACAATACTCACATGGTTTCCTTTTATTTTTGACGTTATAATATGGCTTTATGTCTATATTCCCATCTAAAATCTCTTTAGAAATATCTCCTAAAGTTTTCTTTACATATTTTTGTAGTATTTCGAATTCTTTTCTTGATACTACTTTAGATGTTTTATCCATACTACCATCTTTCTTTAGTTTTACTGGAATAGTTGTAGACTTTTCTCCATCTTTTAAGTTATTATCCATCATATTAATTACATTCATCTCTGCCAATACTAACCCATTCATTCTAAAGTGTTCTCTTATTTTTTGTTCTACCTCTTCATCTGTTATGTTTTTAGCATTTTTTACTTTATCTAATTTAGGCTCTGTTAAGCCAAAATATAATACTCCTGCTGGTATTACATCCTTTTCTTCGCATACTGCGTCTAAATATGTAATTAATTGCAATTGTAAACCAGCTAATACTTCATTTAAGTTTATATCTTTTGCTGATGATTTATAATCTATTATCCTAATATATTTTCCAGTTTCATCTTTTGCTAAATCAATTCTATCTATCTTACCTGTTATCTCTACTTTTCTTCCATCTTCTGTAGTAATTTCTATTGGCTTATACTCTTTTCCATTTTTAAATTCTATCTCATTGCCTACTACCTCAAAATCAGTAGTTTGTAAACCTTGAACAATATATACTATAGAAAGAGTTACAAGTCTGCATAATCTATCTGTAAGCACCATAAATTTTGGAATACTTTTAAAAATGTAATTAGCTTTTAAATTTAACTTTTCTTCAATTATTTGTTTTACTATTTTTTCTATTTCTGCTTTATCAAGGTCTTTTATACTTATTTTTTTAGTAGAAACTTCCTCAAAGAATTCATCTATAACCTCGTGCATAAAAGACCCTGTATCTATTGGTTGTAATTTTAATGATTTCTTTTCTTTTAATTTTAGTCCATATTCTAGGTAGAACGAAAATGGACAACTCCTATATCTTTCTAACCTTGAAATCGTTGTATGTAAAGTCTCTCCATATAATTTTTTTATAAATTCTGGCTTAATCTTTTCTGGAACATTTGTATATTTTATTCCTTCTAAACTTTTTAATAATCTACCTTTCCATAAAGGATTATTTCCATAGTATTCTAAAACATCAAACCAAATATCTTCTATCTCTTCTCCTTCTTGATAAGAATTTAATTTTTCTATTAAATTATCAAATGTATTATTTGCAGTGATAATCTCTTTTTCCTGTGTAATTATATCACTTCTTTCTTGTAAGTTTGGATATATTTTCTTTAGTTTAGTTATTAATATAGAAGGTCTTAGCGTTCTTCCTTCATTATCTGATGACGCATATGACAAAAATAGTTTTTCTTCTGCTACAGTAAATGCTTTATATATATTAAAGTTTTCTTCATATAAATTTTCTAAGCTTCCATTAGCTAAATCAAAACCTTGTGCCTTTAAATATTCCCTATCTTTGTCGTTAAAAAATCCTTCATCTTTATAGATACTTGGAAATTCTCCATCATTTATTCCTATTATAAATACAGCTCTAACTTTGTGACTTCTAGATCTATTTACATCTCCTACTATAACTTGATCCTGTGTTGCTGGGATTTTTCCAAGTCCCGTATTTTTTAAACCTATTTTTAATATACTCATATATTTATCAAAATTAGTTTTTTCTTCTCCAAAGACTAGTACGATTTCATCAAATAATTCTATAAGGACTTTAAAACTGCTTTCGTATTCATTTGCAAGCTCTATAAAGCCTTTTTCTTCTAGTTTTTCTATCTTTGAAGTTATAACTTCTTCTATCTTCATCTCTTCTAAAAATTCGTATAAAATCTTAGTTAAATTTATAAAACTATTATCTTTCCTAGATTTTTCTTGTAGTTTTCTAATTGGTGTAACAATCATTTTTCTAAGTTCATTTAATCTTGCTAGTTCCTCTTCTGTATATTCCTCTTTTCCTACATAATTCCAATCTTCTTTATACCACTTATTACCTTTTATTCCCCATCTTATACAATAGTTTTCTAGTTTAAATATTTCTTCTTTATCTATGTTTACAAAACCTGTTTTTAAATAATTAAATACAGCTTCATATGACCAATTTTTATTACAAATCTCTAATACTGCTATTAAAAATTTTACTAAAACGTTTTCACTTAATTCCTTTTTTTCGTCTATAAAAACTGGAATATTATAGCTTGCAAAAATAACTTTTATTAAACTAGAATATAAGTTTAAATTTTTAGTTATAACAGATATATCTTTATACCTATAATTTTCATTCCTAACTAATTTTACTATTTCTGAGGCTATATGTTCTATCTCTGTATATTGGTTATTTGCTAAAAATAGTTTTATATTTTTTGGCTCTTCTTTATATGTTTTATAAGGTACTGCATAAAAATTTTCTTCTAAATGTTTTAATTCAGAATTTTTAAACCTATGTAATTCTGTAAGTTTAACATCATCCTCTATTTCTATTCCGTATTCTTTCGCTAAATTAATTAGTTTAATTCCTGTATTTTTATTTGCATAAAAAATATCTTGATCTGCATCTTCTTGCTGAACTAAATTATCTGTACATATCGTAACATTTACTTCTTTTGCTAGTTGCATTAGTTTAGCTATAATTTCATATTCCTGAGTTGTAAAACCAACAAATTCATCTATATAAATTATTGCATCTTTAAACTGATTGCTTTCTAAAATTTGTGTATTTAAAATGTCTAATACATCATTTTCATCTAAAAATTTATCTTGTATGCTTTTTTCGAATTCTTCATACATAGTAATCATGTCATTTAATTTTAGCTTTAGGTATATATCAGTGGTTGTATTAGCTTCTTCTTTTAAGTTATCTATATTTATTCTATGTTTTTTAAATTCTGTAATTGAATTTCCTATAATGTCAACATTTTCTGCATTCTTTCCTAAGAAGTTCAAATTATCTTTACACTTACTTAAAATATCATAAAGAAGCATTGCTTTACCACTTTTACTTAAATTAGTTTTTTTAGCTCCACCTATCTCATTTCTTACTCTAAATGCCATTCTACTAAATGTAATTACTTCTGTATTTACTAATGCCAAATTATCTGCCTTTTCCATCAATCTTTTTTCTGCCATTAACGCCATTTGGTTTGGCACAATCATATATATTTTTTCTTTATTAACATTTTTTGCTATCTCTTTAAAACAATATTCGCTTTTTCCACATCCAGATTTTCCATATATTAATCTTAAACTCATCTGCTCACCTCATATATGCTAAATCTTATCATATTTGCACAAGAAAAAACACCTCTAAATGTTATTTTTTTTAACATTAGGGTGTTTTGTTTTTTACGTATATTCAGCTTTATTTATTTTATATATAAGCAAATAGGGATTTAAGGAACGTCCCTAAAATCCCTGAGATGCCAGAAAGGGAAAAAAGGAATGTCCCCAAATCCCGACTCTATTTATCTATTCCTGTTGCAATCACAGTAATAACTATTTCATCTTCTAAAGAGTCATCTATTATTGTTCCAAAGATAATATTTGCTTCTGGATTATCTACTTTATCTCCAATTACAGTCATTATTGCATTAATTTCGTCTAAAGGCATTTCTGCACTACCAGCAATATTTACGATTACACCTTTTGCACCTTGTATCATAGTTTCTGTTAAAGGATTACCAATTGCTTCTTTTACAGCTAGTTCATTTCTGTGTTCTCCTTTTCCTCTACCAATACCCATATAAGCATTTCCTTTATATCCTATAATTGTTCTGATATCGGCAAAATCTATGTTTACTAAACCAGGAGTTGCAATTTGGTCTGTTATACCTTTTATACCTTTTTCTAAAACTAAGTCTACTTCTTTAAATGCATTTTGTAATGTAATTCTAGAATTTCCTTTTAATAAGTTGTCATTTAAAACAACGATTAATGAATTAACATTTTCGCGTAATTCATCTATTCCTCTTTCCGCTCTTGCCATTCGTACTTTTCCTTCAAAAGAAAATGGTTTAGAAACTATACCAACTGTTAATATTCCCATTTCTTTTGCAAATTGTGCTATTGCAGGAATTGCACCAGTTCCTGTTCCGCCACCCATTCCGGCAGTTAAGAACAATAAGTCTGTACCTTGTAATATATTCTTGATTTCTTCTTTATTTTCCATTGCTGCTCTTTCACCTATGGATACATCTCCGCCAGCACCTAATCCTTTTGTGATTTCTTTCCCGATTTGCATAACATTTTTTGTCTTTGCTTCCTCAAGAACTTTTACTTCTGTGTTAAACTCATAAAATTCTACCCCTTCGATTCCGTCTTCAATCATTCTGTTAACAGCATTGTTACCAGCTCCGCCAATTCCAATTACTTTAATGTTAATTAAGTTCTTTACATTTAATTTATCCATATATTATCTCCTTTATTTATTTTATTTCAATAATATATTACTAGGCATTTTATAAAATATAACACTTCTTCCACATTATAACACGTTTTTCAGGTTTTGGGGAGTTTTTTTTGAATTTTTTTGAAATTTAATATGTTAACTAATTATTTTTATTTGCATTTAATAAATTTCCTATGTCTAAATAGTTTTCTGGAATTTCACCAATAATTACATTTTCTGCTAATATAACCTTTTCCTCAATCTGACTACTTATGGTATTAAATGGTGTTAATACATCTATCTTACAATTAATACTAGCAAATATTCTATGTATAGATTGGTTTATTCCAGCTGATGTAAATTCACTACTTATTTTTGTATCCAAATTACCTATACTAGATATTCTAATAGGAACCTTTGGGCCTCTTCCAGATAACAATGTAATTCCTGTAAAGGTTCCTAACCTAATAGATATATCCCTACTATCTTGATTATCTATTTTCTCCTGTATCTTAAGTGCAATTTGTGAAACGATTTTATTCATTATTGCAATATTCGCTTGCATGGATACTATTTTGCCATCTTTATCTTTTACTGTTGTAATTAAATCATTATACCCATATTTTTCCATTACCTCATCTATCGTCTCATGTACAATTTGCGTTGCTGTTGACTTTGCTTCACTTAAGCATAACTGGTTAAACGTAGGACCTATCGTTTTTATTAAATATACCACAGTAAACAATGCTGTTACTAATACTAATATTAACATTCTATACTTTTTAGAAAGATTTATTTTCTTCCTAGAATAAATCTTTTCCATACTACATGGCCTTAACTTTTTCTACATATCTTGGAATAAACAATTGTTGATTTATTGCTAATTTATCCTCGTCTTCAATATTGTTAATTTGTTTTATATTTTCCACAGTACTTCTAAATTTCTTTGCTATATTCCACAAAGTATCACCTGCTTTAACGAAATATACTATAATACTATATTCTTCTTTATCTTCTAATTCTTTTTCTTCTAGGTCTTCTATTATATTAAGTTCAATAGTTTTAAACATTTTAGTACTTATATTTAAGTCTATGTTAATTTGAATATTATCAGTTTGTGAAGAAATTTCGTATTTTTCTACATCAACCATAATATCTAAGTTTTCTTCGCTAATTCCTTCTAATATATTTAATTCGTAATTTATAGGAAATTTAAATTCTTTTTTATCTATACGTGTAACTTCTGTACTTTCATACAAAATATTTACACTTACTTCACCTTCGTAAATAGCTTTAGTTCCCGCTATTTTTACATTATTTATACTACTTGTCGTACTTACATTATAAATTCTACTGTTACTAATTTCTGAATCCGAAATCTGTTCTTTTAGCTGATAGATATCACTTACATTTTGTAAGCCAACCATTGCTTTTACAGTTTTTTGTTTATATTGAATATTAGAAAAAGGAGTATATACATCTTGCACAAGTTCTATATCTTTAGTTTCGTAAGAATAGCAACTAATCTCTACTTCTACTTCTAGATATATAGAGTTTTCATCAGTATTATTTAGTTTTACTAAGATATTTTTCATACAGTACTTAAGCTCGCAAATATTTTCTTCTGTAACATTTTCCATATCTATAAATCCCATAATAGGAATTATTTTTTCTACATAATTTATTTTTCCTTCCTCTGTTAAATATAAAATTTTAACACTAAGCTCAGCCTTGGCTACAACTTTATTGTAACTTACTTTAAAATCTTTATTTATTATTCTTACTTCTTTCTTTAATATTTCCATAACTTTTTCTTCTGAATTAAGTAGTATGTTTTCTTTCGCAATAGCTTTCGTAGTGTTTTTGCCAACCATAGAATTTAATTGTACTATTTTATTAAGCTTTTGTATCCCGGAAATTCCATTTATATCTTTTAATATACTTATTCCATCATTTGAATATAATCTTACATTTATCTCTATAGTAGCTTTTAAATTAACTTTTCTTCCGTTTAAAACATCACATTCCATATTTTTTAGAACTATATTTGCATCAATATCTGCTTGTGATATATTACTATCTATTTCTAAAAATTCGGAAAAATCTATATTACTATTAAGCCCTCTTATAAGTTCATCACCACTATCAACTAGATATATAATGTTACTATCTATCGTTCCATCTATTTTTACCCTTCCATTTATTATTTCTTTTTTATATATACAAACATTTCCACTTAAATCTATTGGTTTTACAATATCTGGTTTAATATCTGGAACTATTATAGAACTTTCTAAAGTAATTTCTTTTTTCTTCCCTTCTATAAGTCTATTAACGCATAAGTTGTCTTGTAAAACTTCTATACTCATTTTTTACCTCCTTTTCTTTTTTATATTTATATGAAAGAGGCAAAAAAAAATTCCTATTTCTAGGAATTTTCATTTATCTTTAACCAATTTTATTTATAACCTTTATAGCTTGATTATAAATCCATCTTTTTACTTGGCTTTTTATCTTCTGCTGGTGGTATTAATGGACTATATTCTTGCCCATCAAATACCTGAACTTCTACAGTTCTTGTTAAGATATCTGTGTAACTATAAGTTACATTTCTATCATTTTCTTCATATTTTACTATAAAAATATTTGGATAGGCTTTTTCTATTGTGGCTTCCTTCTCAAAAGTCCTGCTTCTGCCTAAAGATCCTTTTACTATGATCTTTTGACCAACTTTTCCATCAATATCTGTTTTTAGATTTGTTATATCATCTCTACAAATCATTTCATCACCTACTTTTCAAAACTGAATTAATTATAGCAGTTTTGTCGAACAGTGTCAAAACGTCGTATCTCATGTCTATCAACGGTTTTGCCTCATATATAGGCAAATATTAACCCTCTTTTTATTAATGTTACATTTATATTACATTTGAGTTACATTGGTGTTACTTTTGGTTTTTTTCCCTTTGCACCAATCCCACCTACTCCATCTTTTCCATCTCTTAAATCATCTGCAATATCATTTATTGTAATATAACAATCACTATCTGTTGTTGCAATTTTCTCTGCAACTATTAATGGATCAGCAAAATCTAATAGTACCCTAGCTGGTGAAGATGCAAAATTTGCACCTGCATTTATTAATGCTTCAAAATAACTCTGGCATGCTCCTGCAAATATAACTAGATTTTTCCCATATTCGTGTTCTCTTGCTCGTTTTACTGTATTTACAAAAAATCTAGAATTCATATAATTATATATATCACTATAGTTCCTTCCTTTTTTTATCATCCCATCATGTCCTGTTATTACTAATATATCTGGTCTATACCTTGAAATTAAGTCTTTTATAATATATTCTTGCTTTTCTTCCGGTACAAATTTTACTACAGCATTTAGACCTAATTTTTTATAATATTTATACGACTTTTCCATATATCGCTTATCTCCATCAAGATGTACTATTTTTCCAGTTTTCATATTATTATACGAATTTTTTCTACTATAAATTCGCTTTTCTAATATTTTATTTCTTTCTTCTATATACTTATTAACATATCCTCTGTCAACTAATTCTAACTCAGATACAGGTACTTTCTCTATAATTCTAATGCACAAACCTTTTAAAATAGCTATTTTCTTCCTTTTTTCTGAAAATATCTTCTCTACCACAAATACAATTTCCTTATTACCAGCTTTTTTTACAACACTACTTCCTTTTTTTATTTTGTTCATTACTATCACCTAGTATATTTTATGTAATAGCATATATGCTTGTGATGTATTTTATGTTGACTTTATTGGTAAAAAATGTTATAATTTATGCAGCTTAAAACAGTTAACATAATTTTAAGTAAAATTTATATTAGGGGGATTTTTATGAGAAAAAAATTTTTATTTCATAAAACATTATCAATTATTTTAATAGTACTTTTTATTACATTTTTTACATTTAGTAGCGTACAAGCTTATTCTAGTTACAAGTACAATGATTACATGAACATAATTTTTCAAGATGAACAGTATTTTGACAGAAATACTTACAAAAATTTCTTAAATGTTTTTAATTCTTATACAAAAGGGTTAAATTTTAATTCAGATTATAATACTATCAAAAAACAAATGATAACTAAAGTTTTAGAACTTAGGAAAAATTATCCTAATTCTGCAACAGTTTCTAATATTTCCAATAAACTTTTAAATAAAATTATAAATGATAACTCAAATAATTCGCAAAATTTAATTCAAAATATATTAAATGAAATAATATCATTATTTAATTCATCTATAGTAATGATGGTTCCAGATGAAACAGTTACAATAGATTCAACAACTGCAACTAAACTTGTAGGAGACAAATATAATGTAGAATTAAGTGCTAATATTTACTATGCTAACGATTTAAATTCTGATGGCACACCTAAATCAAATAAATGGGTGGTTTTAGTCCATGGTTTCATGATGAATGGTCAAGCTATAACAGATGCACTTGGCGAAATGTATCTAGAACAAGGATACAACATATTAGCTCCTGATTTAAGAGGAGCTGGTAATACAAGTGGTAGTAATGGAATGGGATATCTAGAAAGCTTAGATGTTTTTGATTGGTTAACATATCTTAACAATAGATACTCAAATAATTGTAGTCAAATATTAGTTCATGGTGTATCTTTAGGTGGTGCAACAACATTATTTTTATCTGGTCTAGAAGTTAACGGTCAAACAATAAAAGATAAGAATGTAATCGGGTTAGTTGATGACTGTGGATATACTTCAATGACAGGAATAATTAAAGACTTATTAAATACTGTTGGTGATTCTGAATTAATATCTATGATATTAGGTATTTTTGATAAAGATAGCTTAAGTGATATACTTACAGATGAGCAGATAAAAGAATTCTTAATAACCACAGTTGGTGTAGGTTTAACAGAAGAAAATTTTGATGAAAAACAAGATGCTATAAATAGTTTAAGAAAATGTGAAGTTCCATTACTTATAATTCATGGTACAAATGATACTACAGTACCATTTAAAAATAGTGACACAGTATATAATGAAGCAATGAAAATTTCATCTATTCCATATGTGCAAAGATTTATAGCTGATGGTGAACCTCATGCATTCATAGTGGTTGGTAACCAATATAATGTTTATGAAGGTCATGTTCATAACTTTATAAAAGAAGCAGAATCTATCGCAGCAGGTAATACTTCTGATAAAGAATCAACTTATGAACAGGAAGAAGAAGAGCAATCTTCATTATGGGATAATATAATTAAAACATTAGTACTATTTAAAGATATGTTATTTTAATAAAAGTTAAATAAAAAAGCGCCTAGAAGCGCTTTTTTTATTATATTAACTTACATATTCTTATTAACATTTTTCCTTAATACAAAATAACTTGCTAACATCAAAACAGCTGTCATTAATAATATAATTCCTATAACTTCTATCATATGTTCTGTTGTAAATGTAAAATAATTCTCTGGCTCTATTTCTATTAATGGATTAATTGTTTGGGCAATATGTGTAAGGTCATTCAAGTTTACACTTGTTCCTAATGCTTCGACAGTCCATCTACATAGTACAAAATTAGATACAAAATCTGTTATTCCATCTAATTTAAATAGCATTCCTGAATATAATAGCTGAGGAACTAATATAAGTGGTATTACTGACATAGCTATATTGGAATTTTTTACTACAGCAGAAATGAATAAACCGGTTGAAGCAGCTGCTAATATTGATAAAAATGAAACCAATTGTATATCCCAATATCCGTCAATCAGAATACTATGTTCTGAACTACCAACTATTTTTTGAAAGATTCCAACTAATAATGTTGCCTGTATAAATGCTATTATTCCCTGAACTATAAATTTCGATAGCAAATATGAAGATAATTTTAAATCTGCCATATGTTCTTTCTGCAAAATTACCTTTTCTTTACATATTTCTTGTACAGAATTTAAAAGTCCAAGCCATATAGAGGCACATCCAATAGAAAACATTATCGCCTTAGTGTCATCATAACTAGAATATATATCTTCACTTGCAACCATTGCCAATAAGATTGCAACTACTGGAGCTTGTGCAATTAATAAAAATAATTGCTGAAAATCATTTGTAATCAATTTTATATATCTAGAAATTAAAATCATTAATTGTCTAAAAAATGATTTCTTTTTCTTTTTTATTTTTGCTTTCTCTTCTATATCTTCTTCTACTTTTATGTTTTCTTCTATACTTTTAAATTTATTATACCAAAGTTCTACATCTTCATTTAGTAATGTATATATATCTACAAAATCGTCAACTCCAAAAAATTCTAGTGCATCTTTTGGTCTTCCAAAAAAGCATAACTTACCACCTTTACCAAAGAAAGCAACTTTATCGCATAAATGTAAATTCAGTGTATTATGTGTAACTAATATAACTGTTTTTCCCATTTCTGCCATTTTTCTTAAAGTTAACATTATGCTTCTCTCTGTGCCAGGATCTAATCCACTTGTTGGTTCATCCAAGAAAAATAGGTTGGGGTCAGCAATAAGTTCTACTGCAATACTAGCTCTCTTTCTTTGTCCCCCACTTAATTGCCTTATATATGAGTTTTCTAGCTCCGTAAGTTGAACAATTTCCAAAACTTCTTTTATTCTAATATTACGTTCTTTTCTTGTTGTATTATCAGGCATTCTTAATTTCGCTGCATATTGTAATGTATCATGCAAAGTTAAATTAGAATATACTATATCCTCTTGTGGTACATATCCAATATTATATTTTAGTTCATCATAATTATCATATAAATTTTCGCCATTTATTAGTACTTTTCCACTTGTTGGTCTGTCTACACCACTTATACATTTCATAAAAGTTGATTTACCTGCTCCTGATCCACCTACAAAAGCAACAAATTCGGATGGCTTAATTGTCATACTTGTGTGTGAAGCAATCTCTTGCGTTTTAAATTTTACACGAACTTTTTTTACGATATCTAGGGCATCCACTTGCACTCCTGACTCTGAAAGCTGATAGATTAACTTATCTCCAAATACTACAATTTTAGAATTTCCAATTAAAATTACATCTAGATTTTCTATTTTTTTATTTTTCGAAGGTAATATTTTTTTCCTATTTATATAAATACCATTTAAGCTACCTTCATCAGCTATTGTTATATTATTTCTAAAATAATATATACTTGCATGCCTTTTGGCAATTCCTTTTGATGGCAATACAATATCATTATTTTTTTCACTGCCCAGTGTATTCCTACCAAGTTTTAATGAATATTCTTTCCATTCATTTAGGTTTCTTCCTATTGACATTACTATTAATATTCCTTTGGTGGAGTCATTATCTCGACTTGTTATTTTAATAAAACTACCTTCAGCTAAATAAATTTCATCATATATTCTGTTATCTGTTCCCTTCATAAATATACCTTTTGTAGTATTAACTGCAAGAACTCCATATTCAGTTATTTCAAAATATCCCTGTCTAGTAGCAATAATATCTGAAGAGATGGTAATGTCATTATTCTTTCCATTACCAAATGTAATTAATTTCTTATTTAATTTACTAATATTAATTGTTTTTATTCCACTATCATCAAAAATAGTTAAAAAATAGTTTTCTCCTCTTTTTGTCTTATGCTTAAACCCCTTTAAATCTTTTGTTTCTTCACTTTTTAACTTCATCTTTTGCTCCCTTATATTTTCCTTTGTATATAATAACATTCATTTTTATTTCTTTCAATATTTCATCCTACTTTATCTTCTCTAATATGACTATATTTAAGTTTTGTAGCCATTCCACCTCTTATGTGCCTTTCAGCTTTGTTTTTGTCTAGTATTTTTCTTACCTCCTTTGCTAAAACTGGGTTTATCTTTAGTAATCTTTCACTCAAGTCTTTGTGTACCGATGTTACTTTTCGTAACGGTAGAATTTATATCTTCAAAATTAGTAATTACTGTAGGTTGACTTCCAATTTCATTTAATAATTTTAGTCTTACTTCTACATTCGAATCACTATCAACTTCTATTACATCTATTATTGTTTTTAACATTGCATTTGTAATTGTTTCATTATTTAATACATCATCAACTGTACTTATTGTTTTTGCTAGTTCTTTTTCTAATACATCTTTTTCTTTTATTTCTGATGTAATTAGTTTTAATTCTCGCTCTAGTCTTGCAATATCTTCATTTAATGGATTTGTATATTGTTTTAATTCTTGTATATTGATTACTTCATTTTGGAACATTTCCATATATTTTTGCTTTTTTACTGTTACTTTTTCTATTTCTTTTAATAAACTTTCTTCACTTCTTTCGTTACTTTCTCTTAATGCTGTTATTTTTTCAAACTCTTTTTCAACTGCTTTCATAAAATTCTTTTTATTAGAAATTATACTTTTTAAATATTCTTTAATTGCATTTAATAGTTCTTCTTCATCTATTACTGTTGTGTTAGGGCAATGGTTTACACCCATCGAATTTCTTCCGCTACATACCCATCTTATATATTCTGGTCCATCAGTCGTATATTTTCTTTTTATTCTTCTAAACGAATAACCACAATGTTTGCAATATATAAGTGTACTAAATACATATTCTGTTTTTTCGCGTTTACTATTTAGTTTAAATTCATTTGACCTCTGTGCTAAAATGTCTTGTGCTCTATTAAATAATTCATCCGATATAATTCTCATTTCTGGCTTTTCTACTATAATCCATTCATCTTCTGGTAAATCTTTTCTTGTTCCTGTTATAAAGTCTGTAATTTCGGATTTCTTATTTGTGATTCTACCTGTGTATATTGGATTTTTAAGCATTCTTACAATAGAAGTTTGTACCCATTTTGATTTTGTTTTTTTAGTTCTTATTCCTTTATCATTTAATTCCCAAGCGATTTTTGTTGTTCCCATTCCTTTATACACATAGCTTTCAAATATTTCTTTAACTATTTTGGCTTCTTCTTCATTTATTTTTAAGATATATTTTTCATCTGGGATCTTATCATAACCAAATACTAAATTAGGAACTCGTCCTTTTTTGGCTGTAATATCCTTCCCAAATTTAACTCTTTTAGACATATTAGCACTCTCTTGTTGTGCCATTGCACCTAAAATAGTTAGTATAAATTCAGAACCACCTTCCATAACTTCGCCATTATTTAAGAAGTCTACTTGTATTCCATAAGATTTTAATTCTCTTATACTTTGTAATAAATCTACTGTATTTCTTGCAAAACGACTTACATCTTTTACGACAACTCTTTCAAATTTATGTGCTTTTGCATCTTGCATCATTGCTTGAAATTGTTTTCTGTGTTTTATTTGTTTTCCAGAAATTCCTTCATCTGCATATAGCTTGTACAACTCATAACCATTCTTCTTTGTGAATTCATTAAAAAACTCTATCTGTTTTTCAAGAGAATCAATTTGTGCTTCTTTTTCAGTTGATACTCTACAATATGCTGCGATTTTCATAACATCACTACTTTCTTTTTAGTTATTATATTTTCAGTATCTTTAATTTCGTTCTGTTACATTGTAGCATATTGATATTGTTTTTGCAATACTTAAACACAAAAAAGCTATTCTTGTTCCAAGAATAGCTATAATCTCTATAATTAGTTTTATCTTTCCAATTCATTTTTTGCGTTATGAGAATTTTGAAAAGTATTTACATTAGTATAGTCAAATTTTATATTTTTATTGTTTTCAGCTAAATTATATGCTAGTACCCCTGCAAATGCTTGTACTATTTGTTCTTCAGTATTAGGATTAAAAAATGTAATATTCAAGGCTTTCTTCAAAATTCTCACCTTCCTTCTTTTCAATACTATTAATAAAGTTATAAAAATATTACTAAAATAAAAAAATTCACTTTGACTTAACAAAGTGATTATCTTGCATATACATTTGAACTTTTTATGCTACTTGCTTTTACAACATTTCTTACAACTCTCGGTACATCTTTTGTAACATTTATTCCTCTTTTCAAGACTAAATTACTAGAGTTCTTATCATATTGATATATAGATCTATTCCATTTAGCAAAGGCAATATCTAACATTTCATATTTTGTTGATAAAAACTTATTATCTTTTTTCAACAATTCAAGTAAAGCATAATATTCTTCAATAACATTATTTTTTCTTTTTCTAATATAAGTTTTATTATACTCTTTATTATATTCAGCTTTTTTCTGCATTGACTCTTTATGCCTTGTTTCTTTTTCTTTAGTATATCTTGAATCTTTTTGTATTACTTGAGAGATATAGCTTTGTGAAACTCCAACAAGTTCTGCAATACTCTCTTGTTTCTTGTGGTCTCCAAAATACATTTGTAAAATTTCTTCTTTTTTAGTCATTTTAACCTCCTTTCCTTACTTATATTTTTTACTTGCACTTTTTTAGATACAAAAATACCATATAAAGTACAATATGTAATTTATAAATAATATTTGACAATCATAAATATTTAGTGTAATATATTATTATAGATAAAGTATTAGTTTCACCTTAAATTTACCGCTAATTACCTGTTATTTGGAAATAACAATAATGTAAAGCAAAGTAATATATTATACATAATAATATATTACAATATAAGTATATTGTAATATATTGTAGTTGTCAATAGATTACAATATAATATTTAAAATATTTTTAAAGATAGGAGAAAATTATGAAAATGAATTTAGAATATGGTTTTAATAATGAATCAATGCCAAAATTTAGAGAATATGAAATAAAATTAATTAACAATATTAAATATGTTGTTCCTAAAACTTTAGAAAAACAAATTTCAAACTATTCTTTAATTGATTTTGATGATTATAAAGAAAATGATAAACCACTAATTGATTTTATAAATTTAGGAAAATTATCTTTAGAAGAAACAGAAAATACTGATAAATTATTACTTGAATATGTAAATCAATATGGACTTTTAGGATTTATTCACGATTTCCCAGTAAATAGATATTACACATTAGACAAGGAAATACTATTAAAAGAATTTAATTATATAAATAATAAAGACTACTTTACTACAATAAAACTAATTGAATATTTTAAAATATTCTTTCCTACTACTACTGATAAAGAAATAGAAGAGTTAATAGAAAAAATAAATAAATTCATTTATGAGCATAGTATGGAAAAATTTATCTCTCCAGAAATTAATAACTTACTTTACCAAAATGAAAAATATTATGAACAAGTAGAGATGATTATAAAATATGCACAATTTATGTATAACACATTAAAAGAATTAAGCAAAGCTAATGATGAATATATAGATGTAAGTGAAATAAATAAATTAGAATCTAATCATATAAGAGTTAATTTAGAATATGACGGACTAACAATACATATTAGAAGTTTAAAAGAATACATAGATGAGGACTTCAAATTATATGCAATACAAGAAAAGAAATATTTAAAATTCTGTAAGCATTGTGGAAAAGCATTTATTGCAAATAACCCAAAAGCACTATATGATACATTTAGTTGTAAAAACCAAGAAAATGTTTATAATAGTAGAGCAAGATTAAGTTCAAATGTAATAAAAACAAAAGATGGACTAACTGTAAAAGTAACACCAAGTGAAGAATTATCTAACGAAATAATAAAAAAAATTAAAAAGAAAAAATAATAATTTGTATAAAGAGAGTTGCTATACTCTCTTATTTTATGCAAATACGCACAAAATATAAACCTGTTTATACTCATTTATAAGGAATTAAAACAAGTATTATTTAAAAACAAAATTTTATATAATTCAAATGGTTGTAAAATGAGTAATAGGAGGTGGATATATGAGTGCAATAGACAGATTATATTCTATCAATAATAAAACTGTTAAGAAATCAATTAACATTGATGATAGTTTATACAAAAAACTAATGAAATTTACTAAAAAGAACTATGACGCAACATTTAGTGAAGTTATGAATGTGTGCATAGAAGAATATGCATATGAAAATAATCCTTCCTTTTATGAAAAGCCAGAAAATGAAACAGTTACATATAGAAGTATTATGATTAGAAAAGAAAATTTAGATAACTTACAAAAACTTCATAAAAAAACTGGTATTTCTGTAACAAGATTATTAAATTGTGCAGTAAAAGAATTTTTAGAAAAATATGATAATAAAAGATAAGTTGAATACATATAAATATCAACTTACCTTATATTATAAAACCAAGTATAGTTTATTATATAATGAATTTATATAATAAACTATTTTTTAGTTAAAGCAATATAGTACGCTAAACTATTTTGATAAGAAGAAAGTTCTAATTCTATTTGCTGATATTCACGAAATTTATGAGTTTGTTCTATATCTAAATTAGATATGAGCTCTACTGTTAATTTCTGTAATTTGCGATTGAGTATAATATATTCTTCTATATCTAGTAAATCATTTATATTTTCTTCTACTTTATCATCTACCATCTCAATATTACTCTTGTTAAACCAATTCAAATCAAGATGTTTTGTTTCTGAGCTATTTTCGTTGTTTAAATCTTGTTGTATAAAATTTCTAATTGTTTTTGGTGCTTTAGAACTACTTAATATATAGTCGCCGTTTAGTTCTAAAAAAAATAGTAAATCCGTCTAACTTGTTGTCTACAAATAATGGAAAAATCATTTGTGCAGAATATTTTGTATTATCATCTTTTACAATTTGTTTTAAATTAGTATTTAAAATCAGAAATAAATCTTCAGAAAATTCTTTGTCTTTCCATTCATCTACCAAATTGAGCATATCTTTGCTAAATGGTTTATGCCAATAATTATCATAATCTAAAGTTGGATCACTTTTTTCATCAACTATACCATATTGTATTGTCTTTAAATCAGCAATTAGAACATTAGATTTTAAAGCAGAAATATTAAAAGATTTTAGTAATCTTACACAATTTTCAGAAACTTGCATATTTTACCTCCTTTCAAAACATTTGAACATATTATATATTAAAAACACTTTTTATTCAACCTACTGTCGTGTATCAATACACGACAAAGTTAAGTTACATACTGCAAATGTTTTAAGTATAATAATCGTGAAAAGGTTATATATTAATTACTGGAGGTGTAATATGAGTGCAATAGATAGGTTATATAAAAAATCAAATTATACAGTTCAAAAGAGTATAAATTTAGAAGATAGATTATATACAAGATTAAAAGAAATAGTAGATAAAGATTATGATGCAACAATTAGTGATATGATAAATGTTTGTATTGAAGATTTACTGTCTAAAGGAAGTGTAAAATATTATGCCAAACCAGAAGATGAGATAACAATTTATAGAAGTGTAATGATTAGAAAAGAAAATGCAGAAGCTTTAAATAAGATAACACAGGAAACAGGAATTTCACTAACAAGATTAGTAAATATAGCAATGAAAGAATTTTTAGATAAATATAATAAATAATATTTAGGAGATTATCATAAAACATTGATAATCTTTTATTTTTATGGTATTATTCTTTTAATGAAATAGTAAGTTGTTGAGGAGGTAGTATATGAAAAATAAAAAGTGGTTGATAATTGGTGTTATAATTGTAATTGCAGTAGTTATAGTGGGAGTTATTACAAACTATATTGATAGTAGTAGGGTAACAACAAATCATGAGCCAAAATTCTGCATTAAAACTATAAGTAGTGATGGATGTAAAGTTACTTATTGGGGACTAGGATATAAAGTAATTAGATATGTTGGGGTTTCTCCAAATGAGCCTTATGAAAGTAATATTGGGGTAAAAATGGGAAGTTGGTTTATGAAGTATGAACTTCCAAAAGATATAAAAATGAAGATTGAATATGAAGGAAAAACAGTTACGATAACAGAGTATGAAGATATAGAAATAATACAAAATATATTAGTAAATTCAAAATATAATAATGAAATATGTGCTGGAATAAATACTCATAAAATTACTTTAAATAATGAAGTTTATTATATTAAAGAAGATTGCAAGGAAATACAAAAAGGAAATAAACAAGCAAAGATAACTGATGAAGATTTAAACACAATTAATAATATTATTTCTAACATATTAGAAAATGAGTCTAATAATATTACTAACACTTTATCAAATAACAATATACCAGTAAATGAAGTAATTAGAATTGAATAGTGTAATTTTAAAACAATTAAATCATTACAACAAATCTAATAATAGTAAGTTGTTGCTCAGATTTAATATAATAAATTTACAATAAAATATATGAGCAAGTGAAAAATCTTGCTCAATTTTTCTAAAAAAAAGAAAAAGTGTAACCAATTAAAATAATTTCTGTCTTTATAGATAGAAGGGGGGAAAATATGAAAGATGAAGAAATAATAAATTTATATTGGAATAGACAAGAAAAAGCAATATATGAAACGAATAAAAAATATGGAAGATATTGTAATACAATTTCATTTAACATATTGCAAGATAATGAAGAAGCTAAAGAATGTGTTAATGATACATACTTAAAAACTTGGAACAATATTCCTCCACAGAGACCCAATATACTAAAAGTATATATTGGAAAAATTACTAGAAATTTGGCTATTAATCAATATGAAAGAAAAAAAGCTAAAAAAAGAGATTATACATTAGAAATTGCTCTTGAAGAATTAAATGAATGTATTTCTTCAAATAATGATGTAGAAAAAGAATTAGACTATAATGAATTGGTAAATGCACTTAATAATTTTTTATCAAAACTCTCACAAGGTAAAAGAAAAATTTTTTTAGAAAGGTATTGGTATTTATATTCGATTAAAGAAATTTCTTCTAAAAATAAGATAACTGAAAGTAATACCAAAACAATTTTATTAAGGCTTAGAAATCAACTAAGAAATTATCTGAAAGAAGGTGGTTTGTATGAATAATAAGGATTTATTAAAAGCCATTGGAGATATTGATGAAAAATACTTAATTGAAGAAACAGATATAGAAGAAACAAATCGAATAGCATCCAATAACAAGGTGAATATTATGAAAAATTTAAAATTAAAGTATATTCTTGCTCCAATTTGTATTGTATTCATTGCAGTGATAGGACTTTATAAAAGTGGTATATTTACTTCAAAGCCAGATATTATTATTTCAAAAAAAGATGACTGGATTATAAAAGAAGTACAAGTTGATAAGAAAGATACTCCTACAGATACAGCAGTAATCCCAAAATGGAATGAAATGTCTATTAGTCAGCAATTTAATGAGGTTGAATATAATAATAGTAAATATTCAAGTAGAATAACAAAGATATCAAATAATAATATACTAAAAAATATTGGCAATGCAACTTTAACAGGATATGACACATATACTGAAACTACTTATAATAAAAAGGCAGAATTATATTCAATAAAAGATATAGAAGAAAAATGTGCTATTGCAATAAAATTTGAAGGAGATACTGATTACTATGTATATGTAAATTCATATTATAGACCAACAACACTTGGAGAGTTTACGAAAGATTTGAATTTAGAAGAAATTATATCTTTTGGAACAATATACTATAATTATTGGGATGAAGATTTACAAGAAGATATAAATGTAGAATTTTATGGTGTAGATAATAAAATAATTTGGCAAAAGTTGTTTAATAATAAAAATTTAGAGAATATATATAGTGATAATGATACAGAAAAATATACATCAGAAAGGTTTAGTCAAAGCATAGGTATAAGTGTTGATATCCCATTATTAGGATATAAAAATATAAGTGTATCATTAACTGACAAAGGTTATCTTCTAACAAATATTCTTGACACAGGTAAAGGATTCTATATAGGCGAGGATAAGGTGCAAGAATTTTTGGATTATATTAAAGACAATTATAACGGATACAAAATTGTTTATGTTGACGAAAGTGGCAGTGGAATAACAGATGAAGAAGTGAAAACAGAAAAAAACATAGTAGAAGAAAAAATTATGATGACAGAAAATACAGTAAATGGATATGTTACTAAAGAAGTGGATACAAACACAATAACAAGTAATGAAAACAAAATAGAGCCATATATACCTAATAATTAGTTTTTAAATAAAAGTAAGTAATTGAAGTTTGAAAATTACTTACTTTTATGCTATAACCATAGCGACAAATTGCATGTCATATAAATAGAGGGTGTAAGCCCTCTATTTTATAACTCTTTTTCAAACTCTTTAATTCTTTCTTTTTTAGCAAATTGTTTTTCAGCATTTAAAGAATTTCCAGTTTCTTTTTCGAAATTTCTAACAATTTCATCTTCAGAAGGTAATTCAAATTTGTTACAAATCCATTTAATAAATTTTTTTACAGTTTCCTCAAAAGTTTTTATAATCTTATGAAGTCTAGTATTTTCTTTTTCTAGTTTGTGTATTTTATGCTTATATTCATATTCTAAATTAAATGCTTTTTCCTCAAATTCCTTTTCTAGTTCTTCTTTTCTATTATTATATCTAAAATCAAGAGAATTGCTTTTTACTTTATAATCATGTTCCATTTGATATACTTTATTATGCAAATTTTCATTATCTTCAAGTATTTTATCTCTTTCTTTTTGGTATTTTTCTGCCTCATCAATTACATTTACTTGTCTTTCTATTTCTCCGTGTAATTGTTTGTTTTCAAAGTATAATTTTTCAATAAGTTTATCTTTTGGCTCAATAATTTCTTTTTGTATTTTTTCATTTCTTTTGAAAACAACCCTATTAAAATCTTCAATACTTGGTACTTCTGGAAGTTCTAATGTAATATCTCGCAATATTTCTTTAGTTTTTTCATAATTCGTAATTTTTTTATATTCTTCAATGCTCAAATGTGTTCTATTAGTTTCTTCTTTTGGTAAACCTCTTTTTAGTTCAAAATTGTGTGAAACCATATATTCGTAAAAGGCATTTTGTAATTGTCTATAACTATCTTTTTCTTTCCAAAATTCACTACAAGCTAACTTATCAATAGCATTTCCTTTTTTATCTTTTGTGTGAACAACAGGTAAGAAAACTAGATGTAAATGTGGGGTATCCTCATCATTATGAACTTTAGCAGATAAAATATATTGCTCACCTAAATTTTTATATTCACATACAAATTTATATGCAGTTTCAAAAAATCTTCTAGTTTCTTTTTCTCCAATTTTATTAAAAAATTCATTGTCGGATGTGATGATATATTCACAAGCAATATTACTAACTGTTTTAATTTGACCTTTTAAATTATATTCTTTTCTTATTCTTTCAAATTCTTTTTCATAACTATATTTGGGATCTTTCAATGAATAGTTTAAATGTGATTTCTCTTTATCAATATTCTTATTAGAATAATTTTCATTTTTCCTTTCATTATGTCTAAATATGCCTTTTAAATTTTCTCTTTTGTATTTTTGATTCCTTATTATAGCATAACTCATATAATATCTACCTCCTTTGAATAGCTAAATAAAATAACACAAAATAAACTTAAAAATGGCACTTATTTAGAATGTGTTGTAACACACTACAACACTTTTTAGGTAAAAGTGTCCGTGTGGCAGGGTAAACCCTACAACCCAAAACTAAAAATTGCTACTAGCATTTTTTAGTTTTCTCATAACAAATGAATTGTCATTTGTTATGCTTTTCAATAAATTGCATATCTGCATTTATTGAAAAAAGAGCAAGAAAAAAATAAATTTTTTCTTACTCTTTGAAACCTTGCTCGGTTTCAAACTTCCACGCTATATGGCTACCTTTTATAGAAACCAGAGGGAATGAGCTAAAGTAGAATTAGGTGTAATATCCCATTTGTAAAATAGAATTATTACACCTATACAAACTGAAACCGTCGGTCATTCGCCTCGTTTCATAGGTAGTCTAGTAAGTAGCTGTTGCTACTATAATTGCTGATACTTTTAAATATCTTTGTTCATACTTGTCCAAACTTTTTACAATTATAAATCCTCACCAAGTTTTGCCACCGAATACTCTTTTATTATTGTGAGTCTGTGTTCTAAAATCTCACTCACGCACTTTGTATAATTAGACTGCTTATACAAATACGGATGAACTTTATAGCATCGGCTCATCACACCTATCACTTTTATAGAGTTTGAGGCATATTCTCTTTTTGAAAACAAAAAAACTACTCATAGTTTATAAACTACAAGTAGTTAGTTATTTCCTTTATTCAGTTAAGCCTCAAAATCGTTTTTAAGGCATTTTTATTTTAAAATAAACTAATCTATCATACATAAATTAATTTCTTTAAAACAATTTCTTCTGCTTGATTTTTTATTGAGTTCATTGTACCAACCCAATATAAAGGGTTAGTATTTTTCATATCTTCTGTTAAATCACTTTTTGATTTTAAATCTTTTATTATAAAATTAATTTCCTTTTGTGCTTGTTCTTGAACTTCTTTTAAATGTTTGTTTAGTTCTCTATTTATAAAAAGTATGCTATATTCTGCTTTCTTATGTTTCTTCAAATAATTTAATCTTAATAAACCATATTTATTTAATGTGATTTTTTCTTCTGGCTCCAAATATAAGTTAGGCATATAATAATCTCCGACTAATGTATAACTTATTCCTGTCTTTTCATCTACAATTTCTTTTTTTAATTCTTTACTATCCATAACAAACCTCCTAATTATTTTATTACTAATCCCAATTTTACAATAGGATTCTTCTCAGCTAAGAAAACCTTTTTAATTTCAATACTTTCTGGAATTATAGGGAATTTATTCTTACCGTTCTGGAATGTTACTTCGGTGTGCACTGTACTTTTACTTATTCCAAATTTAGAAGCTGCACCTCTTACTGTATCTTTTGAATTTATAATATAATGTGCAAGTTCTATTGCACGTTTTTCTATTGATAGATTTTTCATAAAGAAAACCCCCATGTGAATACTTTTGTTAAAATGTATTCATTTAGGGGTTGTATTAGAACTTAATTCTTAATTACCAAAAATATCTACTCTTTTCTTCTATCTATTACATAACTACTACCAAGAATTGTTTTTGCCAAATGCTTTACTTGTGCACCAACTTCACCAATTTCTAATATATTATTAAATCTATCTGGTTCTACATCAACCACACCTATAGAAATTGCTGTAAGCGGAAAATCTTCTAATATTCCTCTTCTATTTGCAACTTCTATGTAACCTCTTTTTCTATCTTCTTCTGTAAAATAACTTAAAATTTCAGAATCAAATTCATTAATAATATTTTGGCATATTTCGTCATAATTTGTTTTAGAAATTATTGCTACAAAATCATCTCCACCAATATGCCCTACAAAACAATCATTATTTTTTAATGCATGCACATTTTTTACAATTGTTCTGGCTGTAAATTTAATAATCTCATCACCTTTAACAAAACCATATACGTCATTATATGCTTTAAAATTATCTAGGTCTAAATATAACACACCAAAATCTTCTTTATTAAATAATCTTTTTTTAAGCTCTGCATGTATTTGTACATTACCTGGCAAACCTGTTAATGGACTAACACGTCTGTTAGTATACATTAATCTCATTAAATTCTTAATGGTATAATATAAATAATCTTGATCTACTGGTTTTCTTATATAATATTCTACGGCTTTTCTTAAAACATTTAACCTATGCTCTTTATCCGAATTAGAAGAAATAACGATAATTGGAGTTATACTATTATCCTCATTTTTTCTTATAGTTGTACACAATTCTTCTATGTCTCTATCTACATTATCTTCATTTATTATAATTAACGAAGGAATATTTATTAATGCTTTATTTATTTCTTCTGTGGAAACATTTACAAACCTATATTCTTCGTTATCTGCAAATAGTTGTTTTAAATCTTGTAATGAATATTTGTCGTCATCTATTATATATATATCTTGTACCATAATTTACTCCTTCGTTTTATTTTTTAATTCTGTAACTTTTAATTTTAAATATTCTTTTATATGTTCAGACTGTACTGATGGAAATGCCTTTTTTAAATTGTGAACCTGTTTGTCTACTTTTAGTCTGATTACCCTTTGTCTTAATTTTAAATCATCTATAATTTTTTGTAAAGCAACTTTTTGTTTTTCTGAAGAAGTCTTTTTCAATTCTTCTAATTTTTCTTTTAAATTTTCACCTAATTGTATTAATTTTTTTATTCTCTTACTCAAGTTTGAAGCTTTTATAGAACTTAGAATCATATCTACTACTATATATGCAACTAGAATTATGTCGATATATAGAATTATATCATTAGGTATTTTGGTTAATTGCGTTTCTACCAAAGGATTCCATATCTCTATAAAAAACACACTCAAAAATCCCCAATATATAGAATTTAGTAAACATACTCTTCCATTAATATTAAATTTATTGTTTGAATAATCCCAATATTTTGTTTTAAATAATTTTTCTAATAAAAATCCTACAAAGTATTCCCAAACAGATAATACAAAAAAACCTGCTAAAAATATTAAAACAGGCTTTCCTTGTAAATGTATTAGTAATACATATAAAACAACTGCTCCAAAGCCATAAATTGGGCAAAAAGGTCCATATAAAAATCCTGTATTTACAAGTCTCCTTTGACCGATAGAAAGATATATCGATTCCATAGCCCAACCTAATAGTGAATACATAAAAAAGTAGAATATAATTTTTATTATTTCACCTTCCATATTTTCTCCTCGTATAATGAACATATAGTCCATTATATATTTTTTTATTTTTTAAAAT
>ERZ1673744.389-NODE-389-length-60094-cov-9.406086_pt1 | contig 60094 bp, 55 predicted proteins | sample MGYA00580207_ERZ1673744 | MGnify/ENA primary metagenome ERZ1673744 (study PRJEB41218, sample SAMN15661751) | gut metagenome | host: Homo sapiens | place: Canada: London | collected 2015-08-20/2019-03-30 | study: EMG produced TPA metagenomics assembly of... | reverse complement strand
TGAGTTTGAATGAGAAACCTTTGCGTATCCACATGAAGGATTATATGAAGTCTGCGCCTGGCTTGCGCGGCTTATATCCCCGCCCTGAACGACAGGGCTTTACGCTGCTGTCGGTAAAAATTATTAAAATCCTCTGTAAATTTCGCCCGGACACAATAAACTGCGCGCCGCGTTTTATTTGTGTTTAAACCATCTTTTCCGGACAGGTTCATGCAACACAGTCTTCCGCTTATTTCAACGCTCGCCATTGCTTTCGGCCTGGCGCTTATTTTCGGGTTTTTAGCCGAACGTTTTAAGGTGCCGGCTCTTGTCGGTTATCTTTTGGCCGGCATCATGTGCGGCGCTCATACGCCCGGACCCGTGGCCGATATGGAACTTGCGAGTCAACTTTCTGAAATCGGCGTCATGCTGTTGATGTTCGGTGTCGGTTTGCACTTTTCGCTTTCCGACCTACTTCGCGTTAAAAACATTGCCGTTCCGGGTGCCCTCTTGCAGATGACCATTGCAACGGTTTTGGGGGCGCTTTTTGCCATCGAAGTCTGGAACTGGACCTTTGCCCAGGCGCTTGTCTTCGGACTGTGCTTGTCGTGCGCTTCGACAGTGGTGCTTCTTAAAGCTCTGGAACTACACGGTCACCTTAAGACCTACGACGGACAAATCTCCGTCGGCTGGCTTGTCGTTGAAGACATTGCGACGGTGGTGATTTTGGTTCTCCTGCCGCCCGTGGCGCAGATTCTCGCAGGAGGCCACGGGGGAGTTGCCTTAAGTGCCTCGGAGACCCTTTGGATTGTGGGCTTTACGCTTCTGCGCGTTGTGGCCTTTGTGGTTCTCATGCTCGTTGTCGGACAAAAGCTGATTCCCTGGGCGCTCATTCAAGTCGCAAAGACCGGTTCGCGTGAGCTTTTTACGCTCTCGATTCTCGCGTGCGCCATCGGCATTGCCTTCGGGGCATCCGTTGTCTTTGACGTCAGTTTCGCTCTCGGAGCCTTCTTTGCCGGTATGGTTTTGCAAGAAAGTAAATATGCGCACCGAGCGGCCAAAGACTCCATGCCTTTACAAGATGCTTTCTCGGTCCTGTTTTTCGTCGGCGTCGGGATGATGCTCGATTGGCACGTCCTTCTGACGGACCCGGTGGCCATCCTTTGCATGCTCGCGATTATTATTATCGGTAAGGGTGTTACGGCTTTTATTCTCGTACATGCGTTAAAGTACCCCTTGCATACGTCGCTTACCGTAGCGGCGGCGCTCGCGCAAATCGGTGAATTTTCTTACATCCTCGCGGCCCAAGGTATCGCCCTTAAGATGGTTGATACGCACCTAATGAGCATGATTGTCGCCGCGTCGATTTTCTCGATTGCTTTAAACCCCTTTGTTTTTAAAGCAATTCCCTTTGTCCGCAAATACCTCTTACGGTACTTTGCCTGGGCGCGTGCTGCGGCGATGATTACCGACCGGTATTCGGAGCTCCCGCAAGAAACCGACCGGCGCTTCCTTTCGGGGCAAACGATTTTGGTCGGCACGTGTGCCGTCAATGACATCCTCTCGGCAACACTGTTCCGAAACCACGTTCCCTTCGTGAGCATTGTGGAAAATGCCGAGCAGGCACAAGCGATGCGCGATAAGAAACTTGCCGTCATCACGGGCGATCCCTCCGACCCGATGGTTCTCGTGCAGGCGCATATCATCACGGCCACACTTTTGGTGATTTCGGGCGTCGATCCTGTGACGGCCCTTAAAATTGCCGAGACGGCCAAGCAACTGAATCCTTCGCTTAAAATAGTCATACGCGCCGAGCAAAGTGCCCTTGCCGAACACTTGGCCGAAGATCAAAAGGTCGGGGAGTTTGTCTTCGATACCGACTCGGTGAGCGATTCGCTGTATCGCAAGATTTTGGCGCACTATGCGGCCGAAGAGGGCGATGACGACGACAATGAGGACGAGACGGCAGCGCGAGCCCCGGCTCAGGCTCAGACCTAAGAAGTTTTTTAAGTAAAGAGGGAGACGTACATGACAGTCAGTGTGCCGACACTGTGGCTTATTGCCGCGGTGGTTTTGGGACTATCCGAACTCCTTGTCGGAACCTTTTATCTCCTCTTGCTGGGCGTAGCGGCCTTAGTCGGAGCCTTGGCAGCGTTTGCCGGCTTTGCCCTTGAAATCCAGTGTCTGATTGCAGCGGCCGTCGTTCTCGTGGGCGGTGTCATTCTTGCTCGCTATCGCGCCCACCACAAAAAGGATGCGCGAGGACTGGCGAACGACAATTTGGATATCGGACAGACCGTGACGGTCGCGCATTGGAATGAAGACGGCACGGCCTGTGTTTCCTATCGCGGAGCGCAGTGGAAGGTGCGTACGGAACATCAGAGCGAAAGAACATCGGGTATCTTCACGATTGTCGGCGTTACCGGTTCCGTATTGGTTTTAAAACGACGTGAGTCAAACGTTCGGGAGGACACGTAAATGAGCGGCTTGATGGTTGTTGCACTGATTCTTTTGATTGCAGCCTGTGTTTTTGCCTGGCAGGGTGTGGCCGTGGTTCCGCAGCAAACGGCTTGGGTCGTCGAGCGCCTCGGAAAATTTCATGCGGTGTTAAACCCGGGACTCAATTTCATCATTCCCTTTGTCGACCGTGTAGCCTACAAGCACAGTCTTAAGGAAGTGCCCCTTGATACCCCGAGTCAAGTCTGCATTACCAAGGATAATACTCAGCTTACGGTAGACGGCGTCCTTTACTTCCAAGTGACCGACCCGCAACGCGCGAGCTACGGCACGAGTAACTACATCATTGCGATTACGCAGCTCGCGCAGACAACGTTGCGTAGTGTCGTCGGGCGCATGGAATTGGATAAAACGTTCGAAGAGCGTGATGTCATTAACCGCGATGTGGTCTCGGCGATTGACGAAGCGGCTCTTAACTGGGGTGTGAAGGTTTTGCGTTATGAGATCAAAGACTTAACACCGCCTGCTGTGATTTTGCAGGCCATGCAGCGCCAGATTACCGCCGAGCGTGAAAAAAGAGCCGTCGTTGCCGCCTCCGAAGGCCGCAAAATCGAGCAGATTAACCTTGCGACCGGTGCCCGGGAAGCGGCCATTGCCAAATCCGAAGGGGAAAAGCAGGCACAGATCAATCAAGCCGAAGGTCAGGCGGCGGCCACCCTGGCCGTTGCCACAGCCACGGCCGAGGCCCTTCGCCGTGTGGCCGATGCCGTAAGTTCTCCCGGCGGCATGAGTGCGGTTAATTTTGACATCGCCCAAAAATACGTCGATGCATTTGCCAAAATGGCCAAGGAAGGCAATACCCTTGTGGTTCCGGCCAATCTAAGCGACCTTGCAACGCTCATTACCTCGGCCATGAGTATGGTCAAAAGCGGCCAAGGCGACTTCAAAAATCTTCCGAAGCTTTAAAGAGATACGTCATGGCAGAATCCGGCAAAAAAAATCGGACATCTCACGCGTGCTTTGATTTAAACGATGTGCGCGTGGTTTATACGATTTTCTTTCATTCCGCGGAACTGATGATCGATACCGCCGAGCAGGCGCTGCAGAATCGCCTCTCTGCGCAAGAGGTTACCACGCGTTTTCTCAATCTTATGGACAGTTTGGTGGGAATTTTCCTCGGAAAAGATTCCGAATACATCCCGATCGAAGGTTGGAACGGGCCGGCTCTCGGAAGAAGCCTACGGTGCACACTCGCAATCCCGCTCATGGCGCTTTCCGATAAAGATCGTGAGCTTTTCAGTGACGATGAATCGGTTGTTGTCTATGCCGTTAATACCTTTGTCAAGGAAGTTCAGGATTTTATCGGTCAGTTAGCCGAGCATGACCTTGAGATGACAGAGGACGATGCACGCGATTACCACGACTTGTGTCTGAAGTGGACCTTGCGCTTTATGCCGCCGGGCACCAAGTTCGAAAACACGTAAAGGAGTGTGTTGTGCCGTGCCCGTGCTCCAATTCGCGTTGCGGGTGTGATTTTTCCACACGGGAAAAAGGAAAACCCGACCTCTCTTCGATTGAAGTGGTCTCGGACATTTTTTTCGAAGCGGCACGAAAAACCGCCGGGCGCCTCCGTGCGCTTGAAGAGGGGACGTTAAGTCCCGAGGAACTTGCTGCGGCGCAGGAGCATTTAGCCGACTGGATCGGTGCGACGTTTTCCGGAAAAAACCGCCACTACGGATCCTCGGAAGATTGGAACCCGGCGGGTCTTGCGTCCTACGCGCGACGTCTTTTAGCCGATGAAATGCGCCGGGTCGTCGGTTTTGTTCCGAGTGACGATACGGAAACGATTTTTGCCGTCGCCTTGATTTACAGGCGTGACCTGGAAAGCGCCCTGGATAGCCATGTTAAGAGCGGGGGCGATGCGGCCTCTTTTGCACTTTCGGCCGCGTCCGTCGATCTGATCCATCGGTGGTCACGTCTGATGACCGGAGCGCCCGTAGAGCTTTTGCTTCGCCACTAAAATACGAGGGGCAGATTTTTCATTCAAAGGGAGTGTTGTATGGAATTTTTTACGTATCGAAATCCGACGGAACTGATGTTCGGACGCGGGGCACACACTAAAGCCCCGAAAGCCTTTGTCGACGGATACGGAGCGAAAAAAGCACTTCTGGTGTACGGACGGGGGTCGGCCGTGAAGTCCGGACTGATCGATGCCGTGAAGGCGGCCTCTGAGGATGCGGGTCTGGCCCTTGTGGAAAAAGGGGGTGTGCAGCCCAATCCCACCATCGAATTTGTGCGCGAGGCGCTTGAGTTGGCCCGAAGCGAGGGCATCGACAGTGTCCTTGCCGTCGGGGGCGGAAGCGTCATCGATACCGGTAAGACCGTTGCCGCTGCGTTTTCCTATGAGGGGGACCCTTGGGACTTTTTCTCCGGGAAAGCCCAAGTTAATAAGGTCCTTCCCTTGGCGGCTGTTCTCACGATCCCGGCGGCCGGGTCCGAGCAAAGTAAACGCGCCGTCATCACAAACGGCGACAAGAAGCTCGGGATGGGCAATGACTGCTTGCGTCCGAAATTGGCAGCGATTAACCCCGAGCTTTTCTTTACGCTTCCTGCTAATCAAGCGGCAGCGGGCATTTTCGACATGATGAGCCACATCATGGAGCGGTACTTCACGAAGACTCCCGATGTGGAATTTACGAGCACGGAAGCCGAAGGGGCCCTGCGCGTGATTATGGAAAACGCACTCAAGATTAAAGACAATCCCAAGTCTTATGCTGCTTGGGCGGAAGTGGCCTTGGCCGGTACCTTTGCGCACTGCGGATTTTTCGGGCTCGGACACGAAGAGGATTGGGCTTGCCACGGCATGGAACACGCCTTGTCGGGCTGGGTCGATACGATTACCCACGGAGCCGGGTTGGCAATCCTCACGCCTGCGTGGATGCGCTACGTTTGGAGTGAGGATCCCGAGCGCTTTGTGCGTTTTGCCGAGCGTGTGATGGGCGTAACTCCCATGGCGACCGATGAGGCCACAATCAAACTCGGGATTGCAAAGCTCTTTGCCTTTATCCAGCAAATGGGTCTGCCGACTGCCATTCATGAGGTGACAAGTGAGAAACCCGATTTTGAGCACCTCGCGGACCTTTCGTTCGGGAAAGGCCACTTGGGCGGCTTTAAGAAATTAACGCACGAAGATGCCGTCAACATCTTTCAAAGCGTCATTTAGTGTTTCTCCATGACGCAATCCTGGGATACCGAAAAGAGTGATGTGCTCGCAACCTATGCCCGGGCACGGTGCAAGCGCGGTATCGGTCTTGTTCGACTTAAACAAGATTGTCCCGAGGAGTACGACGCTTTCTTACGCGTTGCGCTTTTCTTTGCTACGGACGCAGGTCGGGCGGTGTGCCGATCGCACGGGGCGATCTTTGCCGCGTTAACGACGTTTCTTGCCGGGGAAGGTTCTTGGGTCATGGCGACGACAACGGCCCTTTTTGATGCTCTCGAGCGTGAGGGGCTTGTTACGCAAAAAGAAGGAACCTATTTCGTCTCCCTTCCTTCGGGCTTTCCTCCGACGCTTTCCGAGGCCCTTACTTTTCTAGAAAACGAAGCCAGTCAAACGCGCCTTCGAACGCAGCAGATTCGGGCGATGCTTCAGGAAAAAAATCGCCGTGTGAATACAAAAAAACAGATTCCCGTCGATGCGGTCTTTGATGAGGCGATGATGCGCGAGGCGTTAAAGGAAGCGCATCTTGCGTACGAAGAGGGGGAGGTGCCCGTCGGTGCCGTTCTGACACAGGGGAAAAACCTCATTGCCCGTGACCACAACCGGGTCGCCGCAATGCGCGATGCTACGGCGCATGCCGAGATGCGTGTTTTAAAAGCGGCGCTTGTCGGGCTTAACTCCGAGCGCTTTCCGCCTGATACGACGCTTTACGTGACGCTCGAGCCCTGTCCTATGTGTGCCGGCGCTCTTTTATTGTCACGCGTGAAGCGCGTCGTGTGGGGAGCCTCCGATTCTCTTGCAGGAGCGATGGGCTCGCGCCTTACGCTCCAGGAAGTCGCCTCGCTTAACTGGAAAGCAGATACCGCAGGGGGCGTTTTACAAAGCGAGTGCGAGGCACTGTTAGAGCGGTTTTTTTCTCGACTTCGCCAAAAAAGGAAGTGAATCGATGCCGAATACCCCCGTCTTAACTCTTGTCGCTCCCTCACGCGCCTTGGTGGTGCAAGGCACGATGGATGCCGTTGACTTGGTTCGCTTGGCGCGCATCGAAAAAGCGCTCGCAAATCTCGGCTGGTCCGTGCGAGAAGCTCAAAACATTCACTTTGTCGACAGGCGCTTCGCGGGAAGCGACAATGTGCGTGCCAGGGCGCTTGAAAAGGCACTGACGGACAAGAACTCGGACCTGGCCCTTTCGCTACGCGGCGGCTACGGGGCCTCGCGCCTCTTGCCGCTTTTAGATTGGAACTTACTTTGCGGTCCGACGGTGCCCTTGGCGGGTTTTTCCGATGTAACAGCACTTTTTCTGGCTTTCCTTACTAAGCTCGGAAAGGGCGGCTGGCTTGCGCCGTGCGCCAATGCTTTTGATATGCAGTGCGATGCAAGAGATGCGGCGTTTCGACATGCGTTTCAAAGTCAGGATTTTCATTTGACCGTTAAAGCCACTTCGGGTGCCTATCAAAATCCGGACGCTTTTGCCGCGAAGGGCCTGATTTGGGGCGGGAATCTCTCGGTTCTCGTGAGTCTTCTCGGAACGCCGTATTTCCCGAGTGTACAAGGCGGGATTTTATTTTTGGAAGATGTGGCAGAACCGGCGTACCGTATCGAACGTGCTTTCTTGCAGCTGGCGTACGCCGGTGTCCTTACCTCACAAAGAGCCGTCGTTTTGGGCCACTTTACGGGTTCGGAAACGGGGGCCGGTATCGGGGCAGGGCACTTCGGTCTGTGCGACGCAGTTGACTTTATTCGCCGTAACCTGAAGATCCCGGTCTTGACCGGCTTTCCGATCGGCCACGTCCCCGGGTGTGTGACGATTCCGACGGGCGTTGTCGGGACCGTGGCGCTTGGCGGCGGTACGTGGACTCTTACGGCCGACGTTGCTTCGATTTTGCCGCACTGCGCCTCTTAAAGGAGAGAGACTATGCGTCTTGCGCCTTCGATTAAACGCCTCTTCGGCTGGAGTCCGGTGCGGTATGCCTCACGCGTGCTCGTTGCACAAATCGGCCAGTCCCTTCGTCTTCAGACCGTAAGCCTTGTGAGCCAAGCGCTCGGCATCCTCGTTGTCGTCTTTTATTTTTACAGAACACTTTCGCATGAGCTTGTCATCGGCTGGGCTGTGGCAGCCGTTCTTGCGCTTTGGGGTGCCGTGCACTTTCGGCGGCGCTTTCGCAGTGACTGCAATCGGGAAAAGCACGTGCGTCGGTGGCTTCGCGCTTGGATGCTTGTGGCTGTTGTTTCCGGGCTTGTGTGGGGCTTTGCAGGCTCGGCCTTTTTAGCCCCGAAAAATCCGATTGACGAAGTGGTCATTGTCACGGTAATCGTCGCAATTGTTTTTGCCTCCTGGCCCGTCTTTTCCTGCTGGCTGCCGAGTTTGACGTCTTTTACACTGCTAGCTTTAACGCCGATGTTTTTCGGCATTGCCGCCGCTTACGGTATCGGACAAGTCTTTACGTGTTTAACGCTGATTGTCATCACGTCTTTTGTCCTTTATTCGGGACGGCGTTTAAATGAAATCGTCGTGCTTTCGGTTATTCGCAATGTGCAAAACGAGCGCCTCGTGACGCGTCTGAAGGCCGAAAAAGCCCTCGCCGACAGCGCGCGACGCGCCACAGCCGAGGCTACCGAAATGCGCACGCAATTTTTTGCCGGCGCCAATCACGATTTGCGCCAACCCTTGCAGGCGCTCGGCATTTATTTGCAACTGCTGAAGGGGCGACTTACCGGCCCCGATAAAGAGGCGCTCGACCAGATCGAAACCTGCGCAACGGCGATTTCAACGCTCGTCGGTCAGGTTTTGGAAGTCAGCCGCATTGAGTCCGGGCAAATTGCCGTTACCGTCGAGCGCATTCATCTGACGGAACTTTTCGAAGACCTTGCGGCCGAGTTTTCCGTGCTGTGTGAAAACAAGGGCCTTGCGTTTCGTGTTGTTCCGCTTTCCGTAGCCCTCGATTGCGATCGCACGCTCCTTGAAAGAATCTTAAGAAATCTTTTAACCAATGCCGTGCGCTATACGAAAACGACCGTCTCGCTCGAGGCATGCGACATCGGTCAAGGACGCATACAAATTGCCGTGACCGATGACGGCCCGGGCATCGATCCGGCGGAAAAAGGTCGGATTTTCGAAGCTTTTTTTCGCGGCAAAAAAGCTAAGGGTAAGACCCAGGGCTACGGGCTCGGTCTATCCATTGTCAAGGGCTTAGCTTCTCGCCTTTCGATTCCGCTACGCGTGGAAAGTACGGTCGGAAAAGGCTCGGCATTTATCCTCACGTTCCTTGCCGACCCCGTGGCGCAAGGGCAGGGAAAGACGCCGCACAAGGTAGCCGGTGAAGCTTTACGACCTGTTTCCGGGACCGTTGCGCTTTTAGAAGATAACGAAATTGTGCGCACGGCCTTGGAAGCGGTGATTAAAAGCCTGGGCGCTACGGTGATTTCTTCGGCCGAGCCCGATTCGGTCTTTGTCGAGCGCGTGATTCGGGAAGCCCAGGCCGGAACCTTGACGGCCGTTGTGAGCGACTTTAACCTCGGGGACGGATTTCCGAACGGTCTTGAGACCATCTTTCTTGTAGCTACGACCGTCAATAAAGCCGTGCCGAGCATTCTTTTGACGGCCGTGGCCGAAGAAGAGATTCGCGCAGCCTACGAAAAACTCGATAAAAAGGCTTTTGAAACGGCCTTTCCCATGCCGCTTTTACTGCAAAAGCCCGTGACGGCCGAGCTTCTTGCCGCGACCTTGCAAAGCGCTATGGATAGGCAATCGCGCTAAAGAAGGATTTCGTATCCGGCTTTCTGGGCGGCAATGAGAGCTTGCGTGCGGTTATTGGCATGAAAGGCCCGATAAATTGCCGTGACGTGTGTTTTGACGGTTCCTTCCGATAAATTAAGTTCCCGGCAAATGCTTTTGATCGGAAGCCCGCGCGCAAGGCACAGTAAAACGTCCTTTTGGCGATCTGTAAGGCGCACGTCCGGGGCATTGTCTTTGAGTGTGGCGTTGTCGATAAATTTCTTTTTCTGCGCCTCCGAGAGCAGTTTCATCGGCACATACACGCCTCCTTTGAGCACCAAGTCGACGGCCTTCGTAAGCGTATCGGTCTCAAGACTCTTGGGGACAAAGCCGGCTGCGCCGAGCCGTAACACCTGCGAGACTTGCTCGGGGTCGGTAATACCCGATAGCACGAGAATTTTTAAGGTCGGATTTTGCCGCACGAGTTCTTCGAGTAGCTCCGTGGGCTTTTCGACATCAGGAAGTGAAAGATCGAGAATCAGAAGATCGGTGGCTGAGCCGTAAAGCGCAACAAGGCTTCGCGCCTGGTCGGCTGTCGTTCCCGTGTGCACGACGGAGTCCGGAAATTTTGTTTTCAGAAGAAAACGTAATCCTTGTACAATCAATGTATGGTCGTCAACAACAAGAAAGTGCCTGGCGCTCATGTCGGTCTCCGGTCAATCACAATGCGGTTTTTTTCGGCGATTGTAATCCCTCGCACTCGAACATTAAAATACGCACGAGATTTACGCACTCGTTGATTTCCTTTCACACAAACGTTCCATGAGCTGGATTACACGCATCCTTCCGAAATTTTCTTCTTCCGATAACGGCACCAAGCGCCGTAGTCCCATCCCGAGCGGTGTGTGGACCAAGTGCCCGCATTGCGATCAGGTTTTGTACAACGAAGACCTTGTCGAATCGCTCATGGTCTGTCCCAAATGCGGCGAACACATGCGCCTTTCGGCCAAGGAGCGCTTACAGTGCTTTCTAGACCGCAAAGGTCCGCATGAAGAAATCGGCGGCTCGGTTGCGCCGTGTGATCCCTTGGGGTTTGTCGACAGTAAGCCTTATCCCGAGCGTATCGCCGTGTATCAAGCCAAGACCAAAGAAACCGATGCCTTGATTGTCATGCGCGGTACCCTTGTGAATGAACCGATTGTTGCGGCCTCTTTTGACTTCGGATTTATGGGGGGTTCCATGGGAAGCGTCGTCGGTGAGCGCTTCGTGCGGGGTGTCAAACGCGCTCTTGAAGAAAAAATCCCCTTTATCGTCTTTTGTGCAAGCGGCGGCGCGCGCATGCAAGAGGGGCTTATCAGCCTCATGCAGATGGCAAAAACCAATGCGGCCGTTGCCGACCTTCACCGCGCAAAGATTCCCTATATCAGTGTCCTGACTGACCCGACGATGGGGGGCGTGTCGGCCTCGTTTGCCTTTATGGGCGATGTGGTTATCGCTGAGCCCGGGGCCCTTATCGGGTTTGCCGGACCCCGTGTAATCGAGCAGACCGTGCGGGAAAAACTTCCCGACGGCTTTCTGCGGGCCGAAAAACTTCTTGAACTCGGGGCACTCGATATGATTGTCGATCGGCGCAACATGCGTAGCGTTGTCTTTCAGATTCTCGACATTCTCGGTAAGAGCGATAAAAGTACGCTGTAAGGAATCGTGTGACGCCGTTAGGGCGAGCTGCGGGTCGGGCGCGGTTTCGCGTTTCCTTTTCTAAAAAATGCGTAAGTAGGTGTTACGGATGCTGCGTCTTTTAAAAATTGCATCGTTTAGGCATCGTGCTTTTTGCTAGACTGCGCGAGACATATTTAGGATAACGCCCTTGTGCGTTTTCCGACTTTCTTTTATTCGGGCAAAAGTACACGTTTATGGCCAATCGAATCTATCGCATTACCCTTCTTGCCGGCGTAGCTTTTTCGCTTGTCGGATGCTCTCAGTTAGAGAAAATCGGCATTCACATGCCGGGCGAACGCGCCGAGTACGAATCGAGTTCCTCGCGCTCACCCCTGGAAATCCCTCCGGATTTAAATTCGATTGACACAACGGACCGCTTTACGATTCCCGGCCGTCCGAGAACGATCAGCGCCAATGCTCAAAGTGACTACAACGAAGCCGTGGCAAAAAAACTCGGTACGGCCAAGGGAAGCGTTCTGCCGGAAACCGTATCGGCCAAAGTCATTCGCGACGGTCAGACCCGGTACGTCCACGTGACGGTGCCTGCGGACCGCGTCTGGCCGGTCTTACAGGACTTTTGGCCGTCCGTGGGCCTTGAGATTAAAACGCAAAACGCCCAGACGGGCGTGATGCAAACCGAGTGGGCGGAAAATAAGGCCAACCTCCCCAAAGACATCATTCGTGCCACGTTTGGCAAGATTTTCGATTTTGTCTATGACACGGGCCTACGCGATCAGTTCCGTGCTCGTATGGAACGCAACGAGGACGGCACGACCGACATTTATATCACCCACAAGCAAATGGTCGAAGTGCTCGCGGGGAAAGACGCCGACAACACGATTTGGCAGCCCGGTCCTTCGGACCCGCAGCTCGAAGCCGAGATGCTCTCACGCCTGGCTCTGAAACTGGAAACCGAATTTAATCCGGAAATTAAACCCGAGGCGGCTCAGGCCGCTGCTCGTGAAGAGGTTGTTAAGCAAACCCAAGCGGTGACAGACCTGATCAATGACGCCGACGGTAAGGCCGTGGAGCTTGTCATTAATGAGCCTTTTGACCGTGCATGGAGACGGGCGGGGTTGGCGATGGATCGCGCCGGATTTAATCTCGTTGACCGTGACAGAAGCCGCGGAATTTATCTTATCAGTTACCTAGATAGTGACTACGAAGCCAAAAAGAAGGCCGAACGCGGGTTCTTTGCCAATATGTTCAACAAGGACCAACCCGTCGAGGTGCCCGAGTATCGCATTCGGTTAGCCGAAAGTGACGGCAAGACCCGTGTGACCGTCACGGGGCCTGACGGCAAGGCCGACACCACGGGGGCCGCCCCGAAGATTCTCTCGGTTTTGTCCGAGCAACTTCGGTAAAGGGTCGGGAATTGTGATCGGCTCGGGTGAACGAATCGGCTCGGGTTCTGTTTTTCGATACGTATGAAAGCCGTTACAAAAGATTGCCTCGTGCGCATGGCCGTGAGGATGTCCGATTTACAAGGGCACGTTCTCGATGAGACGCCTCTTGAGGGGGTTTGGTATCTACACGGACACGGGGATATTTTTCCTGCGTTCGAAGCCAAACTCGAGGGGAAAAAAGTCGGTGCCGTGCTTTCTTTTACGCTTGAGCCCGAGGAAGCCTTCGGTGAATTTGACGAGCAGCTTGTGATTTTGCGCGACGCGGCGGAGTTGGCAGACCCGGCAGACGTGCGAGTCGGGCTCCTGTTTGAGTCGGTGAAGGGGGCAAAACCCTCCGAGCGGCCTTACCGCGTTACAGCTCTGGCTGACGGGAAAGCGCTTTTAGATGCCAACCATCCGCTTGCCGGCTGGACGCTACGCTTTGACGTCAAGATTCTTGAAATTGCCGATGCTCCGGAGGGCGACGTACACGATAACGCTGTCGTTCCCGACTTTTTGTCCGTTCAAGGCTCGGTATAATCAATTTTCCGATTTGTGGACAATCTACCAGATGAGGCACCCGTGAAACGCATTTACCCGCATCCGTTCTTTGCTCGCGAGGGCTGGCCCTTTATGGCCGCATTCTTTGTTCTGGCCTTTGTGGTTGATTGCTTTGTCGACGGCCTCGTTGCGTTTTTCTTTTGGCTTCTTTTCCTGTTTGTTGCGAACTTCTTTCGCGATCCTGTGCGTGAAATGACAGAAGAGGCTAACGCCGTCGTCAGTCCCGTTGACGGTCGCGTTGTGAAAATCGAAGAAGCCGTGTGCCCGTACACCGGAAAAAAAATGCGCATGATTTCGATTTTCATGAACGTCTTTAACGTGCATAGCCAGAAAGCCCCGGTTGCAGGCACTGTCACAAAGGTCGAGTACTTTAAAGGAAAGTTTTTCAATGCCGCCTTGGATAAAGCGAGCACCGACAACGAGCGCAATGCCGTTGTCGTTAAAACACACGCGGGTGACACGGTCTGCTTTGTGCAGATTGCAGGCTTAGTCGCCCGTCGGATTCTTTGCTACACGCACGTGGGCGACGTTTTAGAGCGCGGCTCGCGCTACGGCTTTATCCGCTTCGGTAGCCGGGTGGATGTGTATCTACCCCTTACCTCGGAGGTTTCGGTCGTAATCGGCGATAAGGTCACCGGAGTTGCAAGCGTCATTGCACGCCTTAAGAAACCCGCGGTATAAACATAACGCATTCGGAGTTTGACTATGGTTCAACGTACACGTCGTCGTCCGGCTCGCGCTCGTATGGTCGAAGCAAGCCGCAAAAAGATTCATATCGTGCGCACGCACGGCATTTATGTGCTCCCGAATCTTTTTACCACGGCGTCTCTCGTGTGTGCCTTCTTGGCGATTATTCGGGCGACGAACGGCGTTTTCGATGCGGCAGCGGTTTTAATTGTCCTTTCGATGGTCTTTGACGGCATGGACGGACGCGTGGCGCGCTTAACGCACACGCAAAGCGAATTCGGGGTGCAATTTGACTCGATTGCCGATATGACGGCCTTCGGTGTGGCACCTGCCGTGACGGTTTACCAGTTTCTTTTGCACGATATGGGCGGCATCGGCTGCATGGGAGCTTTTGTCTTTTGCCTGTGTGCCGGCGTTCGCCTCGCACGCTTTAACTGCAATGTCGGCGTAGTTGATAAGCGCTTTTTCCAGGGTCTTCCGAGCCCGGCGGCTGCGGCTCTCGTTGCCGGCTTTGTGTGGTTGACGGCCCAAGGGAAAATGCCGACCTTTATCTTGGATAATCCCGTTCCGTATGCCTTTGTCATTACGCTCTATGCGGGTCTTACCATGGTCTGTAACGCTCCCTTCTTCTCGGGAAAGTCGGCCGCGTGCTTAAAAACCAAGCCCTTTTGGTTTGCGTTTGCGTTAAGTGTGATTTTTATTGTTGTCTCCGAAAGCCCGGCTTTTGCTGTCTTTATCCTTTTTTGCTTGTATGCTCTTAGCGGCTATGTCTACCAGGCCTGGCTTTTTTACACCGATAAGCCCAACCCTGTGTTACCGGTTCGAGACGAGGCGCCCCGACAGGGAGACGAAAAGGCGTAGACTTCGCGCTCTTTTGTCCGAAGAGGGCTGGTTTAAGCTATGTTTTTATTTGCGCCCGGGGTCCTTCCCTCGATTCGTCTTGCGCACACCAAGTACGGGTTTTTCCCGGTTCGCCGTTTTCGCGTGAAGACATCGTGCGAGGTATTCGTTGCCTCGCCCCTTTTTATTACGACCCTCTCGGAAAAAGAAACGCTTCCCGTGACTCTGACTTCCGAAGAGTCGGTTTACGTACTCCTGGCAGCTCTTTTCGACGGCAGGGGGACGCAACCTGCGGCCTACGCAACCGGGGTACTTCTTCGCACGGCTTCTCCTTGGCCTGAAGACAGGCTTTACGTCAGTGAGGCAAGGGGGGCAGATCGAACAATCGACCCCGTCGATACCCTCGTGTGGGCCTATGAGAACAATGAGCAACTTATTAAGGGCAGGGCCGATAGCGTTCTGACGGATTTACGCAAGGCCGTTTACTGCGCTTGTGAAAGTGACTCGGGAATCATTCCTGGCGATTGCCTTGCCGTTGCTGCTCTCGTCACGCAAAAACTGACTGCGGGCGGCGTTTTCTTTTCCGGTGCCAACGGAATCGGGTCGTTGAAAGTTTTATGGCGTTAACAACAACGAAAGCGACGGCCGTGGGTCTGCTGGCTCCGGCCCTTTGGGCCATGAGCGTCGGGCTTGTGCGTACCGTGACAGTCGAAGCCGGGATTGCAGGGGGTGTGTGCCTTATGAATCTGATTGCCGCCGCACTCTTGATGTGTGTCTTCGGCTTTCCGAAGTTTTCCGACTACCCGAAAAAGTACTTAGCTTTCGGCCTTACGGCGGCTCTTTTGTGTGAGTTGTGTTTTCCGATTTCGATGGGGCTATGCCGAACATCGCGCGAGACGATCGAAGTCGGGATGGTCAATTATGCATGGCCGTGTCTGACGGTCCTCTTTGCCATTTTATTTAACGGGCAGACAAGCCGCCGATGGGTGGTAATCGGCCTTATCGTTGCCTTTACCGGCATGGCGATGGTGCTTTCCGGAGACGGGGGCCTTCATCCTGCAGAAATTGCCGCCAACGTCGGTAAAAACCCGACGCCCTATATTCTCGCGTTTACAGGCGCCGTTGCCTGGGCCGCCTACTGCTCAATTACACGCGGCATCGGGATTAAGAAAAACCCCGTCGTGTTGATTTTCCTCGGCAACACCCTCGTGTACGGAACGCTTTATTCGATGGGCTTCGGAGAGCGCTTTGTCTTCTCGTTTGATGCCGTTAAGGCGTGCCTGATAGCCGGGTGCGTGATGGCGAGCGGCTATGCGGTCTGGAATATCGGTATTATTTCCGGGCGTATGACCGTCCTTGCGATTGCCAGCTACTTTACCCCCGTTCTTTCCTGCCTATTTGCCTCGATGTATCTGAATCAACCCTTAACGCTCTCGTTTTTTAAGGGCGTGGGCCTTGTTGTCGCAGGATCCCTCGTGTGCTGGGCGGCCACGCGCCGAGGAAAGGCCGTCTAATCGATTTTCTCAAGCGCTTCGGAAAGTTCAAGCCACGTGCCTTCGAGCGTTTCGACGCGTGTTGCGAGAGTGGCGCGCTCCTTTAAAGCCTCGGCAACGGCATCGGGTGATGCGGTTTCGTACCACGCGGTATCGGCAATCTGCGCATCTAGGACTTTAAGAGAAGCGGAGACTGTTGCCAGTGTACTTTCGACTTTTTTAAGCTTTGTCAGAAGCGGTTTTTTAAGCTCGGCAATCCGAGCGCGCTCTTGGGCTTGGGCGCGCCGCTCTTCGCGACGATTAAGAAGCGGGGTGTCCGACGTTTTTTCGGGGGTGTCTTTTTTCTCCGACAGGCGCCGATGCTCGAGAACAAAATCGGCGTAGTCATCCAAATCTCCCGGGTATTCGGTGACGGCGCCCTCGTGCACGAGAATAAGGCGCTCCGCGCAGGTGCGCAGCAGGTGCCTGTCGTGGCTCACGAGCAGTAATGCCCCCTCAAAGGTCGATAGGGCCATCGTCAGGGCTTCGCGCGTTGCCATGTCCAAGTGGTTCGTCGGTTCATCGAGAACAAGTAGGTTAGGCTTATCCCATGCCAATAGTGCCAGGGCCAAGCGCGCTTTTTCGCCGCCCGACATCGGGGCAATCCGTTCATCAACGCGCTCGCCCGAGAAGTGAAAGCGCCCGAGGTAGTCGCGTAGTTCCTGCTCACGCGTCTCGGGGCTCTTGTGCTTGAGGGTCTCTAAGGGGGTGAGCGTCTCATCGAGCTGCTCGAGTTGGTGCTGTGCAAAGTACCCGATGACGGTCCCCTGTCCGAGGCGTCTTTGGCCGGCAAGAAGCGGCAAACACCCGTCAATGGTTTTAATGAGTGTGGTTTTTCCGGCACCGTTCACGCCCAACACGCCGATACGCTCTCCGGCGCGGATCGAAAGCGTCACGCCCGAAAGAATCGGCGTGTCGTCGTATCCGAGCGTTGCTTTTTCCAAATCCACGAGGTGTTCGGGACAGTGCCGAGGCTCTAAAAACTCAAAGCGCCAGGCGCGCTTGGCACGCACGGGCTCGACCGCTTCGAGCTTTTCGAGCATCTTGATGCGGCTTTGTGCTTGTCGCGCTTTTGTTGCTTTATAGCGAAAGCGCTCAATAAAGGCCGTTAGGTGTGCTGCCTTTCTCTCATAAGCTTTGGCATTGGCATCCATGAGCCGCTCTTTTTCGATGCGTTGGTGCTCGTAGTCCGAATACGACCCGGCGTAGCGGAGAATCGTTTCGTTTTCAATCGCCCAGGTCACATTGGTTGCGCGGTCTAAAAATTCGCGATCGTGGCTGATGATGAGGATAGTCGCTTGCACTTTTTTAAGCCATGCCTCAAGCCAAATGAGGCTATCGATATCTAAGTGATTCGTCGGTTCGTCAAGAAGCAGGAGTTCGGCCGGTTGCATGAGCGCACGCGCAAGTGCCAGGCGATTGCGCCAACCCCCGGAAAACTCACGCACGGGGCGTGAAGCGTCTTGCAGAGAAAACCCGAGACCTGCCATCACACAGGAGACTTGGGCCTTAACGGCTCCTTCGTTGATATCGGCAAGTTGTGCGTGCGCTGTCGCAAGGGCCATTGCGTCGTTTCCTGCCTGGGCCTTGGTAAGAGCCTGTTTGGCACGCACCAGAGGAATGTGCCCGCTCATGACATAGGAAAGGGCTTTTTCCTCAGTTGCTTCGACGATTTGCGAGACATAGGCGATTTTGTCGCGCTCGGGCGCTTCAATCAATCCGTCTTCCGGAGCAATTTCGCCCAAAACGGCGCGAAAGAGGGTGGTTTTACCCGCTCCGTTTTCCCCCACTAGGCCGATGCGTTCGTGGCCGCCGGCCGTAAGATTGACGTCCGAATACAAAACTCGGGTTCCGAAGGCAATCGCAAGATGAGTCAGTCGCAGCATGAGGTTCGTCCGCTCGCGTCTTTATAGCCCCGCGTTTTTTAAATCGGCTGCGTTTACGCAAAAGACCATGTTTTCGCCCGCACTCGTCTCGAGCCACGTAACCACCAAATTCGGCCAAATTGCCTCGAAAGCATCGCGTCCGTCTCCGATTTCCACAAACGCCATGCCGTTTTCCGTCAAGTGGCCTCGAAGATCAGGCATAAAGCGGCGCATAAAGTCCATGCCGTCGGATCCCGCTTCAAGGGCAAGCGCCGGTTCTTTGCGGTACTCGGCGGGAAGATTTGCCATGGCTTGATCGGTCACATAGGGCGGGTTACATAAAATGACATCAAAGTAGCGATTCTTTAAATTGGAAAACACATCGGAGCGAATGAGCTCTACGGAGTTCGTAAGACCGTAGTCTTCGACGTTCTTCTTGGCTACAGTGAGGGCAGCCTCGGAAATATCGGCACCGACGACACGGGCATTCGGGAAGGCTTCGTTTGCCAGGATTGCGAGGCATCCGCTTCCGGTACATAAATCCAAAACGCTGATAACCGATTCCGAGTCTTGCACCCAGGGAGTAAGTTCGTCATTCAAGAGCTCGGCGATAAAGCTACGGGGAATGAGGACGTTTTCGTTGACATAAAACTTGTGCCCGGTCAGCCACGCTTCGTTTAAAAGGTAAGCGGCCGGAATCTTTTGCTCGGTGCGCTTTTCAATCAAGTCGAGCACACGGGTTGCTTCTTTTCGAGTTAATGCCGCATCCCAGAACGATTCAAGGCGGTCGAAGGGCAGGGCCAAGCTTCTTAAAACGAGAAACGTGGCTTCCTGCCAAAGATCTTCGGAGCCGTGTCCGAGCGAGGCGTTTGTTTGACTGAGCCTTGTCATGGCAAAGCGCGTAAAGTCACGGATGGTTCGAAGATTTTGGGTCATAGCGCGTTATTTCCGGAAAAGTCGCCCGTCAGGCCCTGGCCTCGAAACGGGGGTAAAACGTCAGGGAATGCCGAAAAAACTAGTATTATAAGAGTCTTTACTTAAACTCCCTGCGCGGGAGTTCCTTACATTACCCTTTGAGCGAAATCGGCATGCGACTGCGTCAACTCAAAATCAGCGGATTTAAAAGTTTTGCGGACACGACGTTAATTGAGTTTCCCGGAAACTTAGCCGGCATTGTCGGTCCGAACGGGTGCGGGAAATCGAATGTCATCGATGCCATTCGATGGGTACTCGGCGAAGGGCGTATTTCCGAGCTTCGAGGATCGACGTCGATGAGCGAGCTTATCTTCTCGGGCTCGGCCAATCGCCCGGCCTCGTCACGCGCAAGCGTCGAGATGGTTCTCGATAACTCGGACGGTTCGATCACAGGTCCCTGGGGCGCTTACTCGGAGCTATCGATTAAGCGCGTCGTCACGCGTGACGGCTCGAACGCGTACCTTATCAACAACCAACAGGTCCGGCGTCGTGATGTTCAGGACGTCTTTATGGGCACGGGACTCGGTCCCCGCTCGTATGCGATCATCAGCCAGGGCATGATTAGCAACTTTATTAAGGCCAAGCCCGAGGAGTTGCGGGTTTACCTCGAAGAGGCCGCCGGCGTGAGTAAATACAAAGAGCGGCGCAAGGAAACCGAGTCGGCTTTGACGGCGACGCGCTCGAATCTGGAAAAAGTCGCGTACCTACAGGAAACCAAACGCGTTGAAATCGAACGCCTGACGCTTGAAGCCGAAACGGCGCGTCGCTGGGAGGCGCTTGAAAAGGAGCGCACCGATGCTGAGTTATTAAGCCTACTGATGCAAGAAACCGATGCGCATGAGCAGGTCGATGCCATCAATGCGCGTGTGGCGAAAAAGGAAGCCGAGCTGGTTGCCGCTCAGGGCGACACACAAAAAATTACCCTCAAAATCGAGGCCTTAAAGGAGGCCTCGCATGCAGCCCGGGAAACGACGAACGTCGCCCGTCAGGCCCGCTTTGAGGCGGAAAAGGCCGTCAGTAACGTTGAGGGTAACATCCGGCACATCGTCGAGCGCAAGGACTCTGCAAATCGCCAGATTGCCACCGATCAAATGCTCCTGGAAAGTCGGACTCAGGCGCTCAATTTTGCTCGCGAGCGTGAAGCGTCGTTTATCGAAGAGGCCCGGGAGCTTCGCGAAAAAGCCGCCACTGCCCGTGAGGAAGCTCAGGGACTTGCCGATCAAGCCGATGCAGCCGAGCAAGCCTATGAGGACGCCCGACAAAGCTATGAGACGGCACGCGCTTGTGCCGATCAGGCGCGTAACGGCATTGCCGTCGTCAACGTCAAACTTGAGTCCCTCGAGCGTGAAATGACCGACGCACAGGTGCGCTTTGATGCCTTAACGGATGAACTTGAACGAGCGAGCGTACCCGATACCGCGCGCTTTGAGGCGTTACCCGCCCTTTTAAGTAAGGCTCAGGAGTCTGTCAAAAGTCTTTTAAGTAAAGAAGAGAGCCTTGCGCACGAAAAAGAAGCCGGCGAAAAGACACTTTCCGAAATCTCGCAGCAAATCTCCGAACAAACGGCTGCCTTAGCACGCGTCAGTGCGCGCCTGCAAACGCTTGTCGGTATCCAAGAGAAAATCGGCCAGGAAGGCGCTCTGGCTAAGTGGCTTACCAAGATGGGCTTTGACGGAGCCAAACGCCTATTTGAGCAAATCGATGTGGATCCTAAGTGGGCCAGAGCTTTGGAAGCTGTCCTTGCGGCCAAAGCCGGGGCCCTGCAGATGAAAGACGTGGCTTTTGCAGCCGGGTTAGAAGCAAGTGCCCCTCCGGCGCGCCTTCTTTTTTACGAACCTGTTAAAGATGTGCCTCAAAAGAAAGAAAGCGCATTGACGCCGCTCCTTAACTTCGTAAGAACCACGGATGCCGTGACGCGGGATGCGTTAAGCGTTTGGCTTTCGGGTGTCTGTGTTGCCGAAAACCTGACGGAAGCTTTTGAGTCCAGAAGTAAGCTTGCCGGCGGCGAGAGTTTTGTCACGCCGGACGGACACACGGTCGATGCATTTTCGGTTTCGTTTTGGGCGGAAGAAAACGAGGCCTCCGGGGCATTAAGTCGTGCGGCGCAAATTCGGACACTGTCGGGAAAAGAAACCGAACTTAAAGGAATCCTTTCCACGCTGGCAAGCCGAGAACTTCATACGAAAAGCGCTCTTACGGCGCTCAATGCACGCATTCGCGAAAATGCCGACAAGTTAGCTGCCTCACGCGAAACGCACCACGAACTTGACGTCCAAATGACGCGCCTTTCCGAGCAAATCGAGGCCTACAAGGCCCGCACGCAAAAGGCCGAGGCCGAACGCGAGGAACTTGCCGCGCGGATCGAGGACTTAACAGCCAAGCGTGATGCGGCTGAAGAAGCGTTCGAAGAGCTCGATCGAAAACTCGGTCTAAAAGAGCAGGCCGTGACCGATGCTCAGATTCTCCTTGAAGAGGCCGAGCAGCGCGCGAGTGAGGCCGATCGCGCTCTAACGGATAAAAACGCGGAAGAAAAAATGGCGCTTCTTGAGGCCGATGCCTCCGAAGAGCGCTCGCGCGATGCATCCCGAGAAGGCGAAAGTGCTCGAAGTGAAATTGCGCGACTGACGGAAGAAATCACCTCCCTTCAATCCGAACTTGAGGGCCTGAATTTACAAGCCGAGCAAGAGGGCTTGCTGCGCGTGACGCAAGAGCTTGACGCAGCGCGCGCGACCCTAATGGAAGCGGAAAAGGCGGCTGATGCGGCGGAAAATGCCGTCGAAGAGGCTCGCAGCCGTCTAAGCGAGCTTGTGGCCGCACAGGCCCCCTTGATGCAGGAAATCTCGGATTTAAAGGTCAAGCGCCAGACCTATGTGACGCAAGGCGAAGCTTTTACGGCACGCTTAGAGGAACTTAAAGCCGATCGTAAGAGCCTTAGAGCTCGCGTAATCGACGAGCACGTGAAACTTACGGCTGTGAAAGGCAAACTGACGCGTCTTGCGCAGGAAATCGCCCAATTGGGCCCTGTCAACCACGCTGCGCTTGAAAACCTTGAGGCCAGTCAAGCGGCAATGCAAGAAACCGAGCGTCAGGTGACGGACCTCAAGGAAGCGATTGCCAATCTCGAGGAAACCATTCGAAAAATCGATGCTGAAACACGAGAGCTCTTACGCACGACTTACGAGACCGTCAATCGCAATTTCGGTCAGATGTTTACGGGACTATTCGGCGGCGGCAGTGCATCGCTTCGCCTGACCGGGGAAGAAATCCTCGATACCGGAATCGATGTCATCGCGCAGCCGCCGGGTAAGAAAAATACAAGCGTCAAGATTCTTTCGGGCGGCGAGCAGGCTCTGACGGCTACAGCTCTGGTGTTTGCGATTTTTAAACTCAATCCTGCGCCGTTTTGCCTACTTGATGAAGTGGACGCTCCGCTTGATGAGGCCAATCAAGATCGCCTTGTGAAAAAGATTGCCGACATGAGTGAGGCTACGCAGTTTGTGATGATCACGCACCACCGTGTTTCGATGGAGCAGTTAAAGCAATTAGTCGGTGTGACAATGAAAGAACCCGGAGTCTCGCGTGTTGTGGCCGTTGACGTCGAACAAGCCGCACAACTTGCCCAACCGTGATAATGTTTCGCATACGTTTTGATTTTCACCCAGAACATAGTTATGTCTTTTGAGCCTTCGTATTTACTCTTTGCTGCGGCCGTTGCGGTCGTTGTTATTTTCTATTTTCTCTTTGTTCGCCGTCGTCGTGAAGAAGATTCCGTGAAAGAAGTCACCGATCAGATGCGTCAAGGTGTCGGCGATGCATTAACGGGAAAAGGGGCCGAAGACGTTGATTTTCCCGACAATAAAGAAATCCCGGAAGAACCGGTGCTGCAGGCAGATGCTCCGAACAAGGTGCGCGTCACATTGGCCCCGCTTCCGAAAGAGGCCGCCCCGATTGAAGAAGAACCGCCGATCGATGAGCTTCCTGTCGTCTCGTTAACGCGCCCTGAGCCCGCTTTAAGCATTCGGCCTCTTGCAGTCGATACCGGGCGCAAAACCCCCGAGTATGACCCCATGCTCGATACCTTCGTACGCTTTACGCCGCGCGAGGGCTTTTTTACCACCGACCGCTTGGTTCAGGTTCCGGCCTTTATCGATAAGTCGCAGTTAACGAACATCGTGACGGCTGATTTTTTCGATAGCGCCAAGCAAGCCTGGTCCGAATCGTTTCGCGGTAACGATGCCTGTTCAGCCGTCATGATTCGCATGCAACTGGCGCGTCGCGGTGAGACGGCCGACGAGCTTCTCGTGTCGCGTTTTTTGCAGCTTGCAAACCAAATTGCCATTGAAATCGATGCCGAGGCCGAGCAAAGCGATATCGATGAGATTTTGGAAAAAGCGCAAAAGCTCTCGCACCTGATTGCGCGCTTTGATAATTCGCTGACGCTCTTTGTGAAAACCGAGGGGGCGTACGATTCGGAAAAACTACAATCCGCGATGCGTCGTAACGGATTTGAGCGTCGCGACGTGCGATATGTCAAATGCGCCCCGGGCGCAACCGAGCCCTTTCTTTCGATCGTGCCGCAAATCGATAATGCCACGTGTATTGCCTTTGAACTCGATATCCCGATGTGCGATCCGGCATTGCGTCCTCTGGCGTTTTTGTTTGAGGTGGCAAACGACGTGTGCGCCGTCCTTGACGCTACACTCGTGGACGGAGCCGACAATCCGATTGCTTCGGCTGCTGCATCTTATATCGACGGGGAATTCACAAAGTTATTTCAAGAAATGGATGCACAGGGTATCGCCCCGGGTACGCGTCGGTGTAACCGACTCTTTGGACAACAATAATCATGGCACAGGGTAAAAACGTAGGACCTCAAACCAGCGTCAGTGAACCGACACCGCAAGAGCGCAAACAGGCCTTGGAATACCAACAAGCCCTTCATCGCTGGAACACCGAGTACTACGTTTTCGATGCCCCGTCAGTGCCCGATGCCGAATACGATCGGGTTTTCCGCGCCCTTCAGGCCTTGGAAGATAAATATCCGTCGCTCAAAACTCCCACGTCTCCTACGCAACGCGTCGGCGGCGAGGTACGCTCGGATTTAGCCAAAGTCGTGCATAAAGTGCCGATGCTTTCGATTCACACGGAAACGGACTTTTCCGACGCCGGTGCCGTAGCTTTCGATGCGCGCATTCGTAAAGATTTACCTGATGTGGACCCGATTCGCTATGACTGCGAACTTAAATTCGACGGCCTGGCGGTGAGTCTTCGATACGAAAAGGGCGTTCTCGTGTCGGCCGCAACGCGCGGGGACGGCATTGTCGGCGAGGACGTGACAGCCAATGCCAAAACCATTCGCAACATTCCGCTTTGCTTTGCGCCCGGTGTTCTTCCCGATGTCATCGAAGTGCGCGGCGAAGTGATTATGCATAAGAGCGATTTTGAAAAAATCAATCGCCAGCAAATCGCCTCGGGCAGCAAACCCTTTGTCAATCCCCGTAACGCCGCCGCCGGGGCCTTACGCCAACTCGATAGCCGCGTTGCCGCATCCCGCCCCTTACATTTTTACGCATACGGAATCGGTGAGTGTTCCGACCCGAACTTTGCGACGTCCCAAACCGGGCTTTTAGATAAGTACGCCGCTATCGGCTTTCCGGTTGCCAAGGTCAGGCGCGTGGTGTTCGATGCCGCCGGTCTTGCTGCCTTTCACACCTATGTAGCCTCAATCCGTAAGAGCCTTCCTTTTGAAATCGACGGCGTTGTCTACAAGGTCGATGACTATGCGCTCGAAAAGCGCTTGGGGTTTGTGGCGCGCGAGCCTCGCTGGGCGTGTGCCCACAAGTACCTACCCGAGGAGGTCTTAACCCGCGTCCTCGATATCGATGTTCAGGTCGGTCGCACGGGACGCTTGACCCCCGTGGCGCGATTAGCACCCGTGTTCGTCGGAGGGGTTACCGTCAGTAACGCGACGCTTCATAACGAAGACCATATTCACGAGCTAGGTCTCATGATCGGTGATACGGTTGTCGTACGTCGTGCCGGGGACGTAATCCCCGAGGTACTGCGTGTGCTTCCGGAAAGACGCCCGAAGGATGCCGTAGCGTTTCGCATGCCTTCCAAGTGCCCGGTGTGCGGCTCGGCTGTCATTCGCGACGAAGAAGAAAAGGATTTACGCTGCTCGGGGGGCCTTGTGTGCCCGGCTCAAGTGAAGCTTTCGATTGTTCACTTTGCTACGCGCCGCGCGATGGGTATCGACGGACTCGGGGAAAAGATGGTCACGACCTTGGTCGATAAGGGACTTGTGAAAACAAGCGCCGATCTATTTGCGCTTACGGTAAGCGATTTAATTCAGCTTGACCGCATGGGAGAAAAAAGCGCTCACAACCTCATCGATTCGATTGCCAAGAGCAAAAATACCACCTTGGCACGCTTTGTCTTTGCGCTCGGCATTCGACACGTCGGTGAGGCAACGGCAAGAGACCTTGCTTCTCACTTTAAGTCTTTAAAGGCTCTGATGGGCGCGTCGGTTGAGGATTTGATGCAAGTGCCCGAAATCGGTGAGGTTGTCGCCGAGTCGATTGCGTCCTTTTTTGCCGAACCCCATAACAGGAACGTCATTGAGGAGCTTCAAACGCGCGGCGTGACTTGGGCCGAGGGTGAGACGAAAACGGCAAACCTGCCGCTTTCAGGTAAGACCTTCGTTTTAACCGGAACACTTCCGACGTTAAGTCGCGATGCGGCCAAAGATGCCATTGAGGCTGCCGGCGGTACTGTTTCGGGCTCGGTTTCGAAAAAGACCGATTTTGTGGTTGCCGGAGAAAACGCCGGCAGTAAGTTGACCAAAGCGCACGACCTCGGGGTACCTGTCATCGGCGAAGGGACCCTACTTGAAATGATCGGAAACGATGCTCCGAAGGTCGCTCGCGGTGAGACCCTGAAACTTATTTAGTTAAAAAGCAGCGCACGTGTCGTGCGATAGGTCGGCACGCGTGCGGCTCTTTCTTTGCCGTAGGCCGGGCACGTGAAAAACCAGTTCCTGTCTGTAAGGGGCTCTGTAAGACCCGCAAGCTTTATGAGCGAAGTCGTACGAATGACCCCGAAAAGCGCTTTTTCTTGATTCAGGCTGATGCGCACAGCAGCCGGCGTTGCAAAACGTGCATCCGAAATGTCGCGCAAGAGGAGAAGTTGCGTTCCCTTGTATTGCTCGGATAGGTCCGCCAAATCCATCACCAAAGAAAACCGTGTTCCGTCATAGGATGTCGGAAGCGATACGATGATGCGACGGGGGCTTTTCTTAAAGGCTCTTTTCGCAAGTCCCAGCAACTCAACCGAGGTCTCGGCAAAGCACTCCTCTGTCATCGAAATGTTCGCGTTTAGGAATGTGTCGCGCCTTGCATCGGAGGCGTGTATCCAAACGCACGAGCTCTCTTGCGTTAGGGTCTCGGCGACAAAACTCGAAAGTGTGTCACCGCTTCCTAAAAGTTCGACCGTGCGATAGGAAAGGGCTAAATTCAGCATCTTTTGAAAATCGAAGTTTCCCATGGCGTCTTTTGCGTCCGATTGCGTTTTTAACGGTATCACGATATCGGGATTGCACGGGGAAAGACGTTTTGAATCGCCTGCTTTGATCTTCCGGTGATACGAGAACGGAGAACTATATCTTGTGGCGGCTCCGCTTTTTTTAACATAAAGTAGCCACTTGGCACCGCAACGCAGGAAAGGGGAGTAGATCAAAGCGATGTTTTTCTTCAAACCTTTTCTTGCGTTTGAGCAAGAAGCGCTCGGACGGTGCCGATGCTAAGCCTCGGTGTACAAGGCGAGACGATTCCCGAGAATCGATTGCACTAGGGTCTCAGTGCTCTCGTATTCCGCGATAAGGCGTTTGCTCCACCATTGAATGAAAACTCGAATGCGGCGTGTGTGCCAAAGGGCACTCGAACAGACGCAATAAACCGACATCGGAGGTTGATGCCAGCCGTCTAAGATGACTTGAAGTTGTCCTGAGGCGATTTCTTTTGCGCAATAGGAAAGGGGAAGAGTTGTGGTGACACCTTGACCGTTCAAAACAGCTTTTTTGATAGCGAGAAGATCGGACGTGACAACGCTGTTCTTGTAACGGACTTTGCTAACAAGAGCCTGACACTGCAGAGACAGCGATTGTTCTGCATTCGATTGGTCGTAGATAAAACCGGTATGTTTGATCAGGTCCTCCGGTTTCATCGGTTTCGGGTGTTTCTTAAGATACGACTCCGAAGCAACGGGAATAAAGACGCATCGTCCTTGCGTAAGGCAGTACAGAGCTTTGTTTTGAGGCTTTTGAGAAACAACGACGACATCGACTGCACCGACAAGGCAATCGGCCATCGTACTACTTGCAGTGATTCGGAAATTGACCATCGGATAAAGCGTTTGAAAGTCTGTCAGAATCGACATCAATGCGTCATCAATGATATTCGGATCGACATAAAGACGAATGGTCCCGGCTATTGTTCCGGTGTCGTTGGCGATTCGGGCAAGAAAAGCGGCATGGGCGTTTAAAACAGGTTCGGCCTTTTTGGCAATCTCGCGACCGATTTGTGTCATCATAGCCGGGCGTTCCGTGCGACGCACGAGTGTTTGCCCTAAGGCCGCTTCAAGGTGAGCAATCAGGCGACTGACCGTAGAGGGATCAGTCCGAAGCTCTTCGGCCGCGTCAGTGATCGATCCGGTATTCTCGACAGCGCAAAGTGCTTTCCAAGCAAGTAAATTAAACCGTTGGTCCACAAGACCCTCTTTGAAAAAAATCACGATTTTTGACGTGAGCATAAAAACTAATTTGCAAAATTGCAAATTCTTTTTGCGTTTTTTTGTTTTTGTTTTCTGTCGTCCCGTGCATCATGCTCTTACATCCTTTTCTTTCGGAGATAAAACATGAGTGACACAACAAGCGGTGATAGCTACCTTTCCGGACTGACCGATAAGGGGGCCCGCGATGAATTTTTCTACCTGTGTGCAATCAATCGAGCCACGTTGGTCATTAATACCGCCCAAGGATTGGTGTCAAGTGAAAAAGCGCGCACCTACGCACATGCCATTGACGAAGTGACAAAGCACGGTGTACGTACCGATCGCGTTATTAAGTTGGAACCGCAGCTGACGGCCATTGCTGGTCCCGAAATCACGGAATTGCATGTCGGGCGCTCAAGCCAGGATATGCATTCGACCTATCGTTTGGCGATGCTCCGCGATGATGTTCTTGCTGTACATAAGACTCTGTCCGGCGTGCTCGAAGACTTTACACAACTAGCAGAAAAATACCGCGACGTTGTGGTTCCGAACTACACCAACGGTGTTGCGGCTCAGCCTAATTCTTTAGGACACTATTTGCTCGGTGTTTCCGACGGTCTGATTCGTGACCGAGATCGACTCGAAGAACTGTATGTACGCGCCAATCGTTCTTCGATGGGAAGCACGGTTTTAAACGGCACCGGTTGGCCCTTAAATCGTCGCCTCATGGGAGAAAAGCTTGGTTTTGACGGCATCATTGAGAATGCTTTTGATGCGACCCAAGGGGCAACCGTCGATCTTCCGTTGGAATTTACGCAAATCATGCAAGCCATCGCTTTGCATGCGGCAGCATTTATTCAAGACGTGATGGTGCAGTATGCCCAACCGCGTCCTTGGATGATTCTTGCCGAAGGAGACGATACGACGTACGTCTCATCTGCAATGCCTCAAAAACGTAACCCCGGGCTGATGAACAATACCCGAACCTTAGCGAGTTGCGTTGCCTCGGGAGCGGTGGAAGCGGCATTTTTGATGCATAACCTCACACCTGGGATGCAAGATGCCAAGAATGTGGCAAGTCGACGGGCTGTGTCGGACAAAACGCAAGACATGTTAGCCGGATTATCCAAGATTCTTAAGGCGTTGAAAGTCAGTCCCGAAAGAGCGCTTGAAGAACTAAACAGCGATTGGACGGCCACGCAAGAAGTCGCCGATGAACTGATGCGTCGCTATCACGTTCCGTTCCGAGTCGGTCATCATGCGGCAAGTGCCATGGTCACGTACGCACGCGCTAACAACCTGACCCCCTTGACGTTCCCGTATGCCAAAATGGTCGAACTTTTCAGCGAGGTCACCGAGAAGGAATGGCACAAGGAAGCATTCCCGATGAGTGAGGCCGAATTTAAAGCCGCCTTAGATCCGAAGTCTATCGTTCAAGCCCGTGCCACCGAAGGAGGACCCCAGAAGGCGAGTCTCGATAACCTGCTCGCAACTCGAAAGCATAGCAACGATAAAGCTCGGGAATTCCGGACAGCTGCCGAGGCACGCATTCTCAATGCTCTGGAAAACCTTGAAACGGAGTTTGCCGCTTATCTCAAATAGCCTGGCAGGTAAAGAGTGCCGAGACTCTTTGGGGAACTCGTAAGAAGGAAGAGTTCCGAAAAGTCTCTCGGCCTCTCGGGTACGAAAAGCGGGCAGTGGTTTGTCATGAGCAGCCCCATCGGCTAAAAAGGAGATTTTTAAGTAATATTGGTTTTTCAGAGTAGGGTGGGCATTTTTCCGCCGATACGAAACGATTGCGTCTTGCTGATTGAGGCTTTCCTTTGCGTAGACAAGGATTCCTGCTATGAGAAAACTGGATGATTTGAACCTGTGGCGTGTGTTTATTAATTTGGCCCAAACCCGAAATTTTTCATACACGGCAGCAGAACTCGGCGTTGATGTCTCAACGGTTTCTCGTATGTTGACGACGTTGGAAAAGGCTGTCGGTCGTTCTCTTCTCGTGCGCAACGCACGACCGATCGAACTCACGGAACTCGGTCAGAGAGCATTAAATCTAATGACCGATCAAATCCGACGGCAAGCAGAAATCATCGATGAGTTGCAAGGACCGAATGCGACGATGCAAGGAGTTCTTCGTCTCGGAGCCCCGTACAGCTTGGAAATTGAATTTCTCGGTGAAGCCCTTTTGAGATTCCAGAAAAAGTTTCCTCTAGTTGAATTCCGAGTTTCCGGGGGCTCCGGAATGACGGAGTTAATGAATCGACGGGTGGACATCGTTTTTGTGACCAGGGAGGTCATCGAAAAAGAAGACGACCTCGTTTGTTTGCCGAGAAGTCCGAATTTTTATGTGCCGATAGCCTCTCCCGAGTATCTGAAAAACCATTTAATGCCGGAAAGCCCTGCAACTTTGTTTCAACACACGGTCTATGTGTTTGACGGGAAGACACGATTTCCGACACGCTCCCTTTTCAAAGACGGTCAAGCTCAAGACGTGGCTTTCGGTCGGCATACGTTTGTGATGTCTAACATTTTAGCAATTAAAGAAAATGTGCTGAAAGGTTCCGGTATCTGCATTGATATGCCGTACTTTTTGTGCGCGACGGAAATTGCCCAGAAAAAACTCGTTCCGATTTTAAACGGGTGGTGTCGAAAACCCATTCAGACCTATGTGGTTTGTCGCAAGGAAATGTGGAACTCCAAGAGTCACCGTGTTTTTATGCGCTGGATACAGAAGGAATCACGGAGATATTTTTTTAAAAAGAAAGAGGAGATCTTGCCGTATTGGAAAGTGCCGGAAGTTCCGGAATTATCGCCGTTCCGTTCGAATGGCAATCCTTCCGACTAGGCTGTGTCAGATTTTTCTCTTCTGCAAACTCGCCTCAAACAAAATCCGTTCTGACTCTCAACAAAGCGTTTTCAGATTGCCGATTGAAGCGTTAATCGGGATTTGTAGGCGTGTATTGACCGCAAGTCTTCAGACGTACTTTGCACCGGCAACTCAGTGTTTTCTTGACGACACGCAGAGTTAAAAGCGAATTCCCAAAAAAAAGACAAACCCGCATTTCTCGCACCTTGTACCTTGCATTCTTTGCAAAGTCCATTGACTACCTTGAAATAACACGAACTTCGTGCAGTATAAACTCAGCGCAGGTGAAGGTGGTTTTGGGTTGTAATTTTTCGGCTATGTCCCTTTTTTCGATGAGGTCTTGTCTGTGAGTACAGCAGATCTTCCCGTTAATCCCGTGACGGGTTTACAGCACACGGTTGTTCCGGCAATCAAAGGAATCAATCCTCCGAAGGCTCTTCTTTGGGTCGGCAATTCGCTCTTCTTTTTTAATAACGGATCGCACCGCTTCATGCGGCGAATTCTTCAAAATGCCCCCGGTGCTCCCAAGTGTCGCACAAACCTTGTTGCCATCGGGGGAGCCAGCCTAAGTTGGCACGATCTGGAAAGTTATTTCCGTCCCAATGCCATCGGGTCGTATAGCTTTAGTAGCGACGGCAACAATACGGTTCAGTTCCGAGACCCGAGCGAACAACTGTGGGATAGCGTCCTTTTGCTCGACTCCACGCAAGGACCGATTCATCCGCAATTGAAAGAAAACTTCAGGCAATTCGGAAAAAAAGATGCCGAGATTTGCCGAAGCCACAACGCAACACCTATTTTTGTTATTTCCTGGGCTTATCGCGATCGCCCGGAAATGACAGCTCAACTTGCCGATTCAATCATCTCGGTTGCCAATGAAAATGCGGCTCTCGCGGTTCCGGCAGGATTGGCATTTGCCGAGGCTATCCAGCGTGACCCGTCGTGCCCGCTTTATATCGCCGATAAGCGTCACCCGACGCCGGCCGGATCGTACCTTTTGGCCTGCACCGTCATTACATCTCTTTTCAAGATTGACGTCACACAAATTGATTTTGCTTGTGACATTGACGAGACCTTGGCTAAGTCGTTGCGTAAAATCGCGCAGTTTACCGTCAATCGGTTCTTTTCTCGATAGTTTTTTCGGAGGCGAAAGATCTGGGGTTTCAATTCGTTTCCGATATTAAGTAAATGGAAAGGCTGGTTAACCGGGTTTTCCGAGTAGAAATCCCAAACACTAGGAGAAAGTGATATGACAATCCCAATTATTACGGCGGCATTGATTACGATTGTTGCCGGATGGATGATTATCAAACGCTATCCGGTTCATATCGTTTTGCTTGCAAGCGGTTTAATCATTATCGGCATCTGCATTTTGTGCGGTACGACGCAATTTTTGCCTAAAGGCACGAAGACGACGGGCTTTGTTTGGTTCGACTTAATCGAATTGATTAATGCGATTACCAAGAAACAGGTCGTCGGCGTCGGCTTAATCATTATGTCCTGCGGCGGTTTTGCCGGATACATGAGCCAAATCGGAGCGGCTAACCGTTTGGTTCAGTTGTGCGCCGAACCTTTGCGTGCCTTGAGTAAGCCTTACTTTGTTTTGGCTTTAGCGTATCTAATCGGGCAGGGCATTAATCTTGTAGTCGTCTCGGCGGCAGGTCTGACCATGCTCTTATTGGTAGCGTTTTATCCAATTTTGGTCGGAGTCGGCGTCAGTCGCGGAGCGGCAGCAGCGTGTATTGCTTGCTGCTCGGCCATTGCAGCTGGTCCGCTTTTCGGCACTCAACAGCTCGCGGCTAAGGTCGCCAATGTCGATTCCATGGCATACTTTGTCGAATGGCAGTTGCCGGCCTGCTGGCTTGCCTATATCGTGACGGCGGTTGCCATCTTCTTTACGGCTAAGTATTACGATGCCAAGAAGGTCGATATTGACGATGAGGTGCAGGAAGCTAAAGCCCCTGTCGCCCGCGAATGCCCGAAGTGGTATGCCGTTTTCCCGTTCGTTCCCATCGTGTTGCTTTTCGTCTTTTCTAAGTTCGGCATTGCTTCGATTAAGTTGAGCACGCCGAGCGCTTTGATGCTCACGTGGATTGTCGTGGCCATTATTGAGTTAATCCGACTTCGTGATGCCAAGTTGGTGATGAAGGACTGCTTGGTCTTCTTCAAGAAGATGGGTGCACTCTTCGGCGGTGTCGTGGCCCTCGTGATTTGCGCCGAAGTGTTTGCAACCGGCTTGCGGGTATCCGGTCTTGTCTCGGAAATCATCGGTGCGGCTAAAGGATTCGGATTCGGCGTCGGCGGTATGACCTGCGTGCTTTCGGGGTTGGTCGGTATCGTGACCTTCCTAACGGGTTCCGGTGTCGGTGCTTTCTCGGCCTTTGCGAACTTAAGTGTTGATGTTCAAAACCAAGTGGGAGGCAACCTGCCTGCCATGATGGTTCCGATGCATCTGGCTTGCTCGGTATTCCGTTCTATGAGCCCGGTTGCCGGATGCTTGATTGCTGCGGCCTTGGTGGCCGGTGTGAGCCCGATGAGTCTTGTGCGTCGCAATTGGATTCCGATGTGTGCTTGCTTCGGAACCATCCTGCTGATGAATCAATTCTTCAACATGTAGTTTTCCTATCGGCAAGTCGGTCTTCTCCGGCTTGCCGATTCCCCTCCTGAGATAGCTCAAAATGAAAAAATACAAGGTACGGTTGTGGCCCTGACTGTTTCTCTGATGCTGTCAGGCTTTGCTTCTTCAACCATGGCGGCAGAAACCGGGAAGGTTAACTTTGTCATTTCCCATGAAGCTCCGACGGTGAAGAATCTTTTTAAGGCACCGAAAACGCTTCTTGTGGTCGGCAATTCGTATACTTATTACAACTGTGGATTAAACGGCTATCTTTCCAATTTCCTGATCGGAGATGCCATCGTTTCCGGTCAGGCTAAGGACGAAAAAGAGGCTCGCAAGTCCTTTAAGACACGCATTGCGACCATTGGGCGAGGCAATCTCTCTCAGTATCCTGTTGCGGAATACTTGGACAATGCGATTATGAAATCGCATGCAAACCAGCCTTTGATTGAAAAAAATACCTTGATCCCGAAATTAAAAAGCGTGAACGCTATGATTTAGTTTTGCTACAGGCATCAAACCGTCCTGAAGCGGATCAAGCAAGAGATTCTTACTATCTTCCGGAGCATGTTAAAGCAATTCGCGCTCAAGGCGGGGAGCCTGCCCTTATCATGACTTGGGTGCAAAATTGCACCACTGTGTTGCTAGGTAAAAGCTACTGAACTTGGGTGTTTCATAGCGAATTGTATTCGGGGTACGCGCAGCAGCGTTCATGAAGACGTTTTGTGCTCCGCATTGTTTGTAGACGACACCGAACGGATTCGTTTGACCGGCAATCATGCCACCTGAGACCCCGCCGTGTAAGTATCCGATGCGGCCGAATTAGAGGGCTCCGTACGGGGAAGAAACGATAATCGAACTTTCGCGGTCGAAAATGGTCGAGTCAGTTCCAAGTTCCCCGGTGTCGGATAACAACTTACCTTCAAGTTTCACGGAAACTTTCCATCCCGGTGCAAATTCATCGGAATCTGCTCTAATTCCCCAGCGTGAGGCTCCTGCCATGCCGCTTTCCATGGTGAAGCTGTTTTTAGAAACGCCGTTACCTTTTATGTTTGTAAAGTAAACGCCATTATCGACACGTCCGTAAACTTGGGCATTTGCTACGAACACTAGTTGGCTCGCTAGTCCAGTACAGATAGCAGCAACAAGCGTCAATTGCATTTTTATTTTTTTTTCTCCATTGTGTATAAGAGTCGGGGAGGGGGATAAGCTTGTTCTAATCCTCCAATGACAATGTACAAGCTAGAACGCAAGGCGGTTTTCCGTATTTGCAGTCTTGTTTTCAATTTAAGAATATGTCGAAAACCGCCTCATTACAGGAGTACAGAGCGAGAGGCGTTTTCTGGCGGGTTTGAGTAAGTTAGCCTTGCGATGATGCGTTGTCAGTCCTCGGACAACGAAGTGAGTTTTGCCGATAAAACAGTTGCGGGGAGAGGAGGAAAACAAGTGAATCACAGGAGTCTGTTCTCACACTGGTAAAAATCCGACTATGCGGAATTAATTCAGTCAAGTTCCACGTGACAGTTAAGAGTTATAGGTTTTACGTGTTTGTGAAAACCGTCTCTTTGAGTTTTTGTACGACCTTAACGTCAGCCGGAAGCCACGAGACTGTATCAAGCTCATCTTTTGTCAGCCACTTCATCGCTTCGTGTTCTAAAAGCGAAAGATGGCCCTCTTCGAGTGAGGCAAGAAAGCAGTGCATCATCAGGTGAAATTTCGGGTAATCGTATTCGACGGTTGTAATAAGCTTTTCGGGGTGAATCGTCACGGCCAGTTCTTCTTTGATTTCGCGGACGATGGCCTCTTGGGCGGTTTCCCCCAGTTCAATCTTGCCGCCCGGGAATTCCCAACCGTCCTTAAAGTCCCCGTACCCGCGTTGCGTGGCAAGGATTTTTCCATCTTGATAAATGATGGCAGCTACGACTTCAATGGTTTTCATGATGGTTAAATTTGTGTTTCCGTTGTCAGATAATCGTAAAGATCTTGTCGCACCGGTGTTTTGAGATGGTAGTGAATCTCAAAGACGTTTTCTCCGGACGCCAGCTTTAGAGCCGAAGGAGGGCCTTTGGCTTCGATTTCACCGAGAAAGTAAAAATACTTGGCCGCATTCTTGTCGTTTTTATCTCGGCGCATAAAAAGATAAATCCGATTATCGGCCTCGTTTTTGCCGATCTTATAGATATGCTTTGCATCCTTCGAGTCCACACGTCGATTGGTTTTCGAAATGGCAATCAACTCGTCGTGGGATTGAAAGTGATCCTCGTAGGAAATGGCATTGGTCTCTTTTTTGTAATTGATAAAGACGGGAAGCGTCTTTGTTTTTTCATCGTACTTGTATCCGCCGATGTTTTGACCGTTCACGTTGTTTTCCCAATTTAAAAGACGGCACACATCTTCGTAAGAGTACTTTTCGTTTATGACAAATGCCGTGTCCCCGTAAGGTTCGGCATACGTTCGGGTAAAGCGACGTTTCATGAATGAAGCCAAGTCCGATAGAAAATCGCGTAGTACCGGATTGTCGTGCAGTAGTTGCGCAAAATGCCTCGCGATTTTCCAATCTCCGTCGCCGTCTTTTTCGATGAAAACGCAAGGCGCGTACTTTTTTGCAATGTTTTCATTCGTGCAGAATTGATTGGTGAGAACGCGGATGACATTCTCACGGTGCGCTTGAGTCAGACTCTGGTGATAGGTGCTCGAAAGCGAGGAGGCGAGTCTGTGCATCAAGCGTCCTTGGCCGGTCAAAAGGTCCTCCAAAACGACCACTTCGGAAATGCGCTGAGCCCGTCCGAGTTTGGAAGAAAAGTAGTTAAGAATCGTCTCGGCATCGGTGGGTAGGCGTTCCTCAAAGTCCGGATCTGACTGAACCAGAAAGCTATAGTAGGAACCGAAGACATCAAAGTATTTAATGACATCGATCGAATTGTTGTCTTCAAACTCTTGCAATGTCGGCCGATGACCGAGTTTGAATTTCAGGGCGGTGTACGCCTCGCGGAGCAGTTTCTTACTTTGTGTTTGGGCACAGTCAATCGCGTCAAATATTTTTTCCTTGGTGATTGCATCGAATTCAATTGTCGAGGCACCCGGAATGAGTCGGTGCTCGACAGCGACGAACCGGCGCAATGTGTCTTTGTCGTAGGAGCGATCTCCGGAAAGCGCAACGGGGATCAGATAGTTTTCTTTGTAGTTCGCGATGAAATCAAGAACGATCACGTAGTCCTTGCCTTCGGCTTTGCGTAGTCCTCGTCCCAACTGCTGAAGAAAGACAATCGGACTTTGCGTCGGGCGGAGTAGCAGGACTTGATTGATTTCCGGAATGTCAACGCCTTCGTTAAAGATATCAACGGTAAAGATGTAATCAAGTGCGGAACAATCGCGTTTTTCTTGAGTCAGGCGTTCAATTGCTTCTTCGCGACTTTCCTGCGTGTTATCTCCGGAAAGCACACACGTTTTGTAGCCCTTGGTATTGAATTTGGCTGAAAGAGCTTTGCATTCATCGAGCGTGGAGCAAAAGATCAACCCCTTGACGCGCGAACCGCTGTAGCCGAAATACTCGGCTCGATTGAGAATGTGTTTGACGCGCTCGTCACTGGTGAGAAACTGAAAATCTCGCAAGTTAGTGAGTTGCTTTTGTTCGACCGCAAGGTCGGTAATTCCGAAATAGTGGAAAGGGCAGAGGAGATCTTGACCTAATGCTGTCTGTAAACGAATTTCATAAGCAATATTGTGGTCGAAAAGGCCGAAGATATTAAATCCGTCCGTTCTTTCGGGGCTTGCCGTCATGCCGAACCAAAACGCCGGGCGGAAATAATTCATAATGGTCTGATAGCTTGTTGCGCCGGCTCTGTGGACTTCATCAATGATGATGAAGTCGAAGGCATTCTCAGAAAAACTGTGATGCACATCGGGTTTGGCCATCGTCTGAATGGTGCTGAAAAGGCATTGCGCCTCGTAGTTCGCATAATTGCCGGAAAGTAGGCCGAATGAGCCGTATTGATCTCCTAAAACCCGCCGAAAGCTCTTTAATGCCTGCTTGGCGATTTGCTCGCGGTGAACTAAGAAAAGCAAGCGCTTGGGGCGAAATTGTCGGACGGCGAAAGCCGCCGCGTATGTTTTGCCGGTTCCCGTTGCAGAAATCAGTAGAGCACGTGTTTTCCCTTGGTCTCGCAAGACTTGGAGGTTTTTGAGAAATTCCCGTTGCATCGAGTTCGGTGTCGGCTGTTGCGAGACATCGATGCGATCATCAATGAGATGGCGAAGCGTTGCTTCGGAACGCGTAAAGGCCCCCCACTGCGTTTCATATTCATCGATCACTTGGTCGATGGGGTCGCTTTTCTTCCAAAGCGCTTCGAACTTTTTAAAAACGTCCTTGGCAAACCGACCGTCCTTATTTAAGACGAGCTTTGTGTTCCATTCTTCGGTTGTCGTCAGGGCCGTGTTCGTCCAATTGGAACTTCCGATGATGATATGAACGAGGTCGGGATTCTCGAAAATATAGCCTTTTGTGTGAAAGCCTCGCCCGGCTTCGGAATACCGAAATAGGCGAACTTCGATGTTGTGGTAACTATTGAGTTTGCGCAGCGCCTTCGGGCTGGTAAAACACAGATAATCGGTCGTCAGAATGCGGCCGGGGATCCCGCGCTTTTCCAGATCTTCAAGGGTTAAAAGAAGAGGAGCGATGCCGCTATCGGTAATAAAGGCAACGGAAATGGCAAATTCACGACAGCTTTGCAATTCGTCCTGAAGCGCATTTAAAACCTTGATGTCTTTTTCCGGATCGTTATGAAGAAATTCAGGGGCGCCGCCCGCGCCGAGGTTCCCCTCAGGAGGTATCGTATGCGCCGTATCGGTTTGCAATGGAAAGAAATCCGGAATCAGCGGTTTCATAGCGTAAGTCGGTAAAAGGTCTTTTCCGGCAGCTTACGCGCATTGTTGTCTTTCGGCCAGGGTCTGAGAGTAAAAGGCGCCCTTTGGCCTCGGACAGTGCCTTTTTTAAGGAGGCATATTAGGAATTTAATCCGTTCTTTTCCGCGTATTTGATAAAACTTTCATAGCGTTCGCGCAGTGTTCGGCTGTTGTACCGCACAAGTTCTTCCGTATCAGTGTCCGGTTCGGAAAGCATCTGCGCGATTGTCGTGTACCGTTCAAGGGCTTTCTTCGGGTCGGGATTGACAAAGTGATAGGAGTTTCGTTGCCACTGCGCAATGCGGCGGAAAACATGCAGTTGCTTGGCGAGCCAAGCGTTTTGGGCCAGGTTATTGAGTAAATCGATGAAACGGGTTTCTGCATCAAGTGAATAGGTCGGACTTTTTCTCCTCGCAGACGCTCGCAGTCCTTTGATGTAGACTTTTAATGCCTCAATTCCCTTAGGGTTAATTCGTTTATGGGCTAAGCGAAGAGTGGCCTCTTCGAGTGCAATGCCGACTTCCATCGTATCGTAGAGGCTTTTTAAGGAGATGGTTCGGACGCAACAGCCCTTGCGTGGAAAGGATTCGGCAAGCCCGTGAGACTCCAAGCACCGTAAAGCCTCGCGAATCGGCGTTCGGCTGATCCCGATCCTGCTTTCTAACTCTTTCTCTCGTAAACGCTCGCCGGGTTTGATGTTCCCTTCGAGAATTAATCGTTCGATAACTTCAACCGCACCCTGAACAAGTGTGCCTGTGGGAATGTCGGAAAGAGTGTCTTTATTCATCAGAGTAGAACAGGATTCAGTGGTTTATTTCGGGTTTACTTCGTTTCGATAGAGGGTCTCTCAATTTCTAACGTGTTGTTGCAAAAACCGTAAGTGAATTCGCCGATAATTTTACGGAAAATGCGATGCTTTATCATGCCGATAGAGGAACTCTTATCGCCCGAAAAGACTTTTTTTAACATAACTCAAGTCTTAAGAGCTCGGATGCATGAAATCACAATGGTTTTTCAGGACGTTTTGGCGTAAAATCCCGAGCCTGTCGCGCTAGGTAAAACTTAGGGTGACTGTGTTTGTATGCGCCTGGTACGGGCGCTCCATTTAATGAAGAGGAATCTATGGTAATTATTCGTTTGTCCCGCGCCGGATCTAAAAAGCGCCCGTTTTACAACATGCTTGTCTGTGATTCGCGTGCTCGTCGTAACGGTCGCTTTATCGAACGCGTCGGCTTTTATAACCCGGTTATCGCCGAGGGGCCCCAGCGCCTGACGTTCAATGCCGAACGCATTGAATACTGGCAACAAAAGGGAGCCAACCTGAGTGATACCGTTGCTCGCATCCTCAAGGATGCCAAGAAGGCCGTCGCCGCTCAGTAATCATAGCGTGAGACATTAAGTCGTTTCGGGTCCGTGTTTTCTGCGAGCGCACAGTCCGCCGACGCCGTGCCAACCCGTGTCTGACAGCACACTCGAATGCGTTCGGTGCTTTCCTCTTAACTGAAGAAGTGCTCGGTATCTACGGAAAATGCCTCTGAGACGACTTAAGTTTTCAAGCTGATACGGACGGGTTCCCCAAGTAAGGAGCCCGTTTTTTTATGACCCAAACCCAAAATCGGACCGAGTGGATTGAAGTAGCCAAAGCCGCAGGCGCTTTCGGCGTAAGAGGTTGCGTGCGCGTTATTCCGATTTCCGAAGGAGCGGCGCTTCAAACCCAAATCACGTGGTCCCTTAAGGACCGCAAGGGGAGCGTTCGACTTTTAACGCCCGAGAGCGTAATGCCCCACGGCGATTTTTTCCTCGTGCGCTTTCAAGAGATTCAAAACAAGGAAGAGGCAGACCTATGCCGCGGCGTCCTTTGTGTGCGCCGCCAAGACTTTCCCGCAATCGAAAACGATGAACACTGGGCCGTCGATTTAATCGGCTTTGCTGTCATTAACGCCGAAGGGGTAAAACTCGGAATTCTTTCATCCTTTGACAATAACGGCGCGCAGGACATTTTGGTTGTTACAGGCACTCACACATACCTTATTCCGATGGTCAAAAGCTACGTGCTGGCAATCGATGAAGCACGCCGTACGATTCGTGTTGACTGGCATGAGGATTGGAGTTAGGCCATGCGCTTTGATGTCATCACCTTGTTTCCTCAGGTCTTTACGTCCGTTACCGAGCACGGGATTTCTTCGCGCGCCTTACATCGCGGGTTGTGGACACTTCACACGTGGAATCCGCGGGATGTGACAAGCGACCTACATCGAACAATTGACGATCGGCCCTTCGGCGGGGGGCCGGGTATGGTCATGATGGCCGATCCCTTGGCTCAGTGCGTGGACCTTATTCGCAAGTCCGGCAATACGGGCCCGGTTGTGGCGTTTGCCCCGGGCGGTAATGTCCTGGACGATGCTCTTGTGAAAAGCTGGAGTGCCGATCCGGATGCCTCCTTTATTTTCGTCTGCGGACGCTATGAAGGAATCGATGAACGCTTTTTACAAACGTACGTTGACGTGACGATTTCCCTCGGAGATTTTGTGCTTTCGGGAGCAGAATTGCCGGCGGCGGTGTGTATCGATGCGCTTGTCAGGCAACTACCCGGCGCTTTAAAAGAGCTTTCGGTTGAAGACGAATCGTTTCGAACGGGGCTGTTGGATGCCCCGCACTACACGCGACCGGAAGTTTGGCGTGAAATGGGTGTCCCTGAGGTCCTTTTATCCGGGCACCACGCCAACATCGAACACTGGACGCGGGAAGCGACTTTAAAAGCAACCTTCCAAAAGCGCCCGGATTTGATTAAAATAGCGCGTTCGCGCGGACGTTTGTCGCCCGCCGACGAGGCGTTTTTGAAGTCTCTTGAAAACGCTTCCTAAGTTGAGTGTTTCCGTTTGAGCGGAAACTTTTTAAAACCCATCCTCTTGCCGACGAACAACTCAAATACGCGCGGCAATGATGGTCACGGAGATACCGATGGATATCATCAAGACTCTCGAGCAGGAAGAAATTGCTCGCCTTTCCAAGGGAAAAACTTTCCCGGAATTTCGCGCCGGCGACACGGTCAGTGTCGTGGTAAACGTCATCGAAGGAACGCACAAGCGTACACAGGCCTATGAAGGCATTGTGATTTCTAAGCGTAACCGGGGACTTAACACGTCTTTTGTCGTACGCAAGATTTCCAACGGTGAAGGCGTCGAACGTACATTCCAGATGTATTCGCCCATGATTGCCTCCATTGAGGTCAAACGTCGCGGCGATGTGCGTCGTTCGAAGATTTACTACCTGCGTACTCGCTCCGGTAAGGCGGCGCGTATTCGCGAATTGCTTGCTAAGAAAACGCAGGCTCAAGCATAATCGCGCTCACTCAGAGCACATAAGAGGGGACTTCCGATTCGGAGTCCCCTTTTTTGACGGTGTGTGCGTAACGGCGTTCAGTTTTTGGCCGTACTTGATCCCTGCGTCGTCCCGTTACAAAAGAGTGCTCCGACGTCGACGGAATCAAGTACGTAGTGCGCGCCGCAAAATTCGCAGGTCACGTCAACGGTCCCGCGTTCGGCAATGATTTTTTCAGCTTCGCTTTGGCCGAGATTTCGGACCATGGCTTCAATCCCTTGCTTGGAGCAACGGCAGCGGAAAACCGGCGTCAGTGTGGCAAGAACGTGCGGGTTGTCTTCCCAAAATAGGCGCTTTGCGACCGTATCGGCTTCAAGCTTTGTGAGTTCTTCGGCCCTGACGGTTTGTGCAAGGACGGCTAAAGATTCAAAGGATTCATCCTCGGGTTGTTCTGCGGCGCTCGTAACTAGGCCCCCGGACTCGGGCATTTTTTGGAGCATAACGCCGCCTACGGCTGCCTCATCGGCCGCAAGCCACAGCCGCGTCATCAGTTGCTCCGAGTGCGTCATGTACGACTCGAGCGTCGCGGCAACACCGGTATCTTCTAAAGCGACGACCCCCTGATAGGGTTCTTCCCCGGGCCTTCGGTCGGCAGCATCCAGAATCATGGCACAGCGCCCGTGCCCCGTGGCGTTGACAAGGTCTTTGAAAGCGGCTGTTGCGGGAACATCTTCCGGCGTCACACGCAGTTGGGCTGTGGCGCGGACAACCAGACCCGTGCGCACTTCCACGAGAGCAAGCCTCACCGGGCCGTCGCCTTGTAGTTGCAGCACGAGAGCCCCGTCAAACTTAAGGCTCCCGGCAAGAAGCACGGCCCCGGCACACATCTGGCCTAAAAGGAGTTTTACGGGTTCGGGTAAATGCTGGTTTTTCGTCATGGTCTGCCATGCCTCATCCATGTGGAGCACGGCGGCGCGACAGTTCTTTTCCGGAAAAAGCAGTTTGACGAGTTTGTCGGACATAGGTTCCTCAACGGAGAAAATTTTCGCTATTCTAACGAGATGCATTTGATTATTGATTTACACACGCATTCCAAAGCGAGCGACGGGGACTATTCGCCTGCCGCTTTGATGCAACTTGCGCGGGAAAACCACGTCTCGGTTTTAGCCCTCACCGATCACGATACGGTGGCCGGCGATGAGAAAGCGCGTGAGGCAGCGCGCGAGGGAGGAATAATCTTTATTCCGGGAATCGAACTATCGGCCAATTGGGGTCAGACGTGTATACACGTGGTGGGCCTTAATGTCGATACGGAAAACCCGCTGCTAAAGGACGCGTGCGTCAGGGCGGCGCGCCTGCGTGCCGAGCGCGCCGAAAAAATCGATGCGCGCTTTAAGAGTCTCGGAATTGACCATCTTTTAAAAGATGTCAAGGACATTTTCCCGGACGTCGTGAATGTTTCGCGTGCCCACTTTGCGCGTGCACTCATCCGCCGCGCTGTTGTGAAAAACGAGCAGGAAGCGTTCGACCAGTTTCTCGGCACACAAGGACCGGCCTATGTTCCGACAGGCTGGCCGGAACTTTCCGATGCGATTGCTTTAATTAGTCAAGCCGGAGGCGTTCCCGTCTTGGCGCACCCGCTTCGGTACCGATTTGCTTCGGACTTGGCCGGGGATGCGTTGATCGAGGCGTTTGTGACAGCCGGCGGACAAGCCATTGAAGTGATAAGCGGCAGTCAAATCCCGCAGTGTTCGAGCCGATGTGCCGCCTGGGCTCGCAAATACGGACTTTTTGCCTCAACGGGGTCGGACTTTCATCGCCTCAGTACCGTAAGACCCATGCTCGGGCATCAGCCTGAGTTGCCCGCGGACCTAAACTGTGTCACAGAGCTCCTTGATCTTCCGAAACCTCAGTGATTGTCCGAGCGAGCTTGCTCACCGATTAAGTGCAGGCTGTCGAACTCGCGTTGGTTGCGACGGTGTTTGAGAATCACGCCGCACATACTGATGGCCACGGCCAGGCCGAACCCGGCCATCGTCGCCTGTACGGACACATCGCATTTAATGAGGATCGAGTATACGGCCAGCATGAGAAGAATCGAGGTGTTCTCATTGAAGTTTTGCACGGCAATCGAGCGCCCCGCACTCATCAAAACGTGTCCGCGATGCTGCAAGAGGGCATTCATCGGAACGACGAAAAAGCCGGCAAACGCACCGACGACAATCATCATGAGGCCGGCAAATAGGGCTGCATACCGAATCGAGTAGCCGAAAAGCGTAAGAGATCCCGGAATGAGCGATTCATGAAATCCGCTCATGGCCGCTACCAGCAATCCCATCGCAATGCCGACCGGCAAAACGCTGACGGATTTTTTAAGCGGCACGAAGGCGGCGGCCGTCACGGCGCCGAGCCCGATGCCGACCGAAACGACCGCTTGCAAGATAGCGCCTTGCGTCAGATTCATCCCGAGAGCGGCTTCCGCCCACTTTAAAACGAGAAACTGTAAGACGGCACCGGCACCCCAAAAGAGCGTTGTGACCGAAAGCGAAATTTGTCCGAGCCGGTCGGTCCAAAGTAGGTAGCACGAGTAGGCAAAATTACGAATGCTCGCGACCGGTTCAAAGGAGTTTTTGCTGTAGCGGGCTCCCGTATCGGGAATGGCAAGATTGACAGCAGCGGCGGCGGCATACACAAACACAATCACCGCAATGGCGGCCTCCGCTACGGTATGCAGACCCACGAGCGGCATATGAAAGAACGCGAGAATCGCAGCTCCGACATCGGGTTCGACAAGGATTCCTCCGAGCACGACGCCGAGAATAATCGAAACGACCGTCAGCCCCTCGATCCATCCGTTGGCAATCACAAGTTTTTCAGGCGGCAGAAGTTCGGTGAGTATTCCGTATTTAGCCGGCGAATACGCTGCCGCCCCGATGCCGACAACGGCGTAAGAAAGAAGGGGATGTGAGCCGAAAAGCATCATCAGGCACCCGGCGACCTTGACGGCATTGGTGATAAACATCACGCGTCCCTTGGGCATAAGATCGGCAAAGATGCCGACCCAACTTGCAAGGACCACATAGCTGATGACAAAGAAGAGCTTTAAAAGCGGCGTCATCCACCCGGGCGCTTGGATACTCGTCAAGAGTGCAATGGCCGCAATCAAGAGCGCATTGTCGGCTAAGCTCGACAAAAACTGTGCGCACATGATTGTATAAAAGCCGCGTTTCATGGGAATCCGCTCGCAAGAAGAATTGCGCGAATTTTACCCAATTGCGGCGTAAAGCTCCGCTCTTTAGGGCAAAGATATAAGCCGCAAGGTTCCGACTAGCACGTGACGGTTTTCCGACAGGGCGACGAACGGTACGTCTCCGTTCAAACCGAGTACGAAATGGCGCCTCCCGAGCATGCCGCCGACAGTGTCGGCATGGACATGGGGTGCGTTCGTTTCTGCACGCACTCCGACGCTACGTTCTTTGAGCCGTGCATCGCACATTAAAAACTCAACCGAACCCGCCGCAGGCTCGAAAGAATGCAGAAGTTCGGGAAGAATCGGGACAAACAGAAAGTCGCGATGGCAAAGCTTGATCACCGTATCGCCGATGTCCGTCGTGATTTCGTCGAAAAGATCTCGCCGGAAACCGGCAAGAACCAGGCAACTATTTTCAGAAAAGACCTGAAGATTAAAAACATGACGGCATCGGCGAAAGGGACTGTTAAGGGTCCGGGCAAGCACGTTGCGCAAAAGAGCGCCCTTAACCGTTCCGTTCTCAATCGGGCGCGGGGAGTTTTTTTAGCAAGCTTGATCGGAAAGCGTTGAGACCGGTCGGACACGTGCATACGGTGATGTCGCAGAATACAAGTCGCACTTGCCCGATGTGCTACTGTATTTAAAAAGACATCGCAAGAGGCCGGCATTGTTCAAATGCGTCTCCTGCGCTCATCGGGAAAACGCGGACGCAGCGGGTGCGATCAACATCAAAAAGCGCGGACGAAACGTGTTAGCCAGCGGGGAGTCTGAGAAGAAGGGTCAAGTGAATTCGGGGCAGTCTCAAAAGCCGGCACCGAGTCAGCCGCAGGAATCGACCGAAGTGATCTGCGGCGCACGCTGCTCGCAGTAGAGAATCTCCCTTGTTACGGTTAACAATGTTCCGGTAAGAACCTGCACAAATTGCGCAGAGGGTTTCGGTTAAAGGGCTTTCTCAAGCGACTCCTCCGGTTTTAAATAAAAACGATGGTAAAGGATGGTGGTCATCGCGGCTGTCAGAAAGAAACCGAACGCGAGCATCGTCGTTTGAACGGAAAGCTGAACTTTCACAAGGAGCGCATAGATGCCGAGCATCGTCAAAATCATCGTGTTTTCCGAAAGGTTTTGGACGGCAACGGCCTGACCCGAACTTAAAAGGAGTTGCCCGCGTCGTTGAAAGACCGCGTTCATCGGCACGAGAAAGAGCCCGGCGAGTGTTCCGACAACAATCATCATAAGGCACGCGACAAGGACACTTGTGCGTACGGTCTCGTGCAAAATTGTCACGGACCCGGGCACAAGGGACGACGAATAAAAACTCATAGCCGCTACGGACAGTCCCATGGCAACCCCTGTCCAGAGCACGTGAAACGCCCGGTGAATCGGGACGAGGCGTGCCGCAAGAACGGCGCCGAAGGCAATACCGACCGAGACAACGGCCTGAAGCATAGAGGCTTGCGAGAGCGGCAGACCCAAACGTTCGTCGGCCCAGCGCAAAACCAAAAATTGCAAGACGGCACCGGTACCCCAAAAAAGCGTTGTCACCAAAAGCGAGGAGACACAAAAAGTATCGGTGAAGATGGTTTTGCAAGTTTTGGCAAACGTAATCACGTTACCGAGAGCGTTAAAGCGTGCGTTCGGATATTTAGCACCCGTGTTGCAGATCTTCAGATTAATTAAGGCGGCGACGCCGTAAACGAGCGTCACGACGACAATGGCGGCATCGGCTAAGGTCGTTTGACCGGTGACGGTCATATGCATGAACCCGATGAGCGTCTTTCCGACCGCCGGGTCGACAAGAATGCCGCCCAAAACAATTCCGAGAATAATGGAAATTACGGTAAGACCTTCCATCCAACCGTTGGCAGCGACAAGTTTTTGGGGCGGAAGCATTTCCGCGAGAATGCCGTATTTGGCGGGTGAATACGCCGCGGCGCCCGCTCCGACTACCCCGTAGGCTAAAAGCGGGTGCGAGCCGAAAAGTAGGAGCAAGCATCCGCCGATCTTAATGAGGTTCGTGACAAACATCACGCGTCCTTTGGGCCACATGTCCGCAAGGACACCGACCCAGGAGGCAAGAAGAATGTAACTTAAAACGAAGACCAGACGTAAAAGCGGCGTCATCCAATCGGGCGCATTTAGGCTCGTTAGGAGGGCAATGGCGGCAATGAGCAGGGCATTATCAGCGAGGCTCGAAAAAAATTGCGCACCGAGTACGGGCGCGAGACGATGCATCATAAAACCTCTAAAGGAAAGCATTCGGAGTGTAGCATTAGGGCTTACAAAGCGCCGTGTGCGGTAACGAATCGTTGACCTTTTTTATTGAGAAGGACTCCTATGGCCAAACCCCGTGTCGAATATGTCTGCGAATCTTGCGGCGGAACCACCGTCAAGTGGCAGGGACGCTGTCCGCATTGCGGCGAGTGGAATACGATGAAAGAGTTTCGGATTCCCGACAAAACTGTTGCGCGTTTCGGGAGCAATGTTCATAAGGCGCTCCCCCTTAATCAAGTGACTGAGGCCGTGGATTTGTCACACGTTCAGGCGCTTGAGGTCCCGAGAACGCTTGTCGGAATCGAAGAGTTTGACCGCGTCACGGGAGGAGGCCTTGTTTCGGGAGGTGTGACACTGATCGGCGGCGATCCGGGAATCGGAAAGTCAACGCTCCTGTTGCAAGTAACGAGTAAGCTTGTTTCCTACGGGATACGGTGTTTGTATGTCACGGGGGAAGAATCGGCTTCGCAAGTAGCCTTACGCGCCAAGCGCTTGGGGATTGACCCTGCGGGTATCACGCTCATGAGTGAAATCGAAGTTGAGAAAATCGAATCCGCCCTTTTAAGCCTTAAGCCCGCATTTGTTGTCATCGATTCGATTCAAACGCTTTTCTCGGCGGCCTTGGAAAGTGCTCCGGGAAGCGTGACACAAGTGCGCGAGTGTTCGGCACGATTAACGCGCTTGGCCAAAACAGCCGATATCACTCTCGTTTTCGTCGGACACGTCACGAAAGACGGGTCTTTAGCCGGCCCTCGGATTCTCGAACACATCGTTGATACGGTCCTGTATTTTGAAGGCGATACACATTCGAGTTTCCGGCTTGTTCGCGCCTTTAAGAACCGGTTCGGTGCCGTGAACGAACTCGGGGTCTTTGCCATGACCGATAAGGGCCTACGCGGCATTTCCAATCCGTCGGCAATTTTTTTGGCCGAACACAAGGAGGGCGTCGCCGGGAGCGTTGTCATGGTCACGCAAGAGGGAACGCGACCGCTTCTTGTGGAAGTGCAGGCGCTGGTCGATCCGACGCATTTGCCGACCCCTAAACGCCTTTGCGTGGGACTTGACGGGCAGCGTCTTTCGATGCTCCTTGCGGTCTTACACCGTCACGCCGGCATTTCGTGCTTTGATCAAGATGTCTTTGTTAATGCCGTCGGCGGTGTGAAAATCGCAGAACCTGCCAGCGACCTTGCTGTGATTCTTGCCGTCGTCAGTTCCGTCACCGACAAAGCGCTTTCTCGCGGGACGGTTGTTTTCGGGGAAGTGGGACTGGCCGGTGAAATCCGACCGGCGCCGCGCGGACAAGAGCGATTAAAGGAGGCTGCTAAGCTCGGGTTTTCTCGAGCGATTATTCCGAAGGCCAATGCCCCGAGGACGCCCCCGGAGGGTCTTACGGTCGTTGCCGTCGATCGCCTCGGCGATGCGATCGACGTCATTTAACGGCGCGGTTTCAAAAAGAGCGCTTCACTTTTTGTTTTTGCTGTCTTAGACCCAAATGGGACACATTCGGGCCGTTAGGGCATTCTTTTGCCTTCTTTTCTGGGAAAACCTGTCCGTTTCTGTAAGATGCCCCTTTGCTTCGGATCAGTCGTAGCTCTATGGGGTTTTTCTTTTCACTTTTAGATAGGTCGGTTTTTTTTCGGAACCATGCAGGGGACACAACGCACAGTAGAACACTCAGTCGGATTGGTTAAAACTCTCACGCTCATGCCGATTGTCATGATCGGTTTGGCGTATATCCAACCGATGACTCTGTTTGATACCTTCGGGATTGTCTCTCAAATCACAAGCGGCCATGTTCCGAGCGCCTATGCGCTGGCGCTACTCGGGATTCTTTTTACGGCCTTTAGTTACGGAAAGCTTGTCGTCCGGTTCCCTTCTGCCGGATCGGCCTATACCTATGCCCAAAGGACCTTGTCGCCGACAATCGGCTTTATGGTCGGGTGGTCATCGCTTTTAGATTACCTTTTTATGCCGATGATCAACATTCTGCTTGCCAAGATTTACTTCGAGGCGATTGTCCCGTCGATTCCGAGTTGGATTTTCGTTGTCCTGCTGACGCTTTTTATGATTGCATGCAACTTAAGGAGCCTGAAGCTTGTCGCCGGTTTCAACGGAACGATTGTTTGCATTCAAATGGGCGTTGTGGCCGTGATTATCGGTCTGATTTCTTATGCTCTGATCGAGCAGGGCGGAACACCGTCTCTTTGGAGCATGAAGCCCTTTTGGGATCAAAACGCCGCCGTGGTTCCGATGATGGCCGGGGCAGCGATTCTGTGCTTTTCGTTTTTGGGCTTTGACGGACTCTCACAACTGACGGAAGAGACCGTCGATGCTCAAAAAACAATGCCCAAGGCAATTTTCCTCACCGCTCTTTTGGGGGGCATTGTCTTTATCGTTGCAAGCTATTTTTTGCAGCGGTATTTTCCCGATATCAGTTGCTTCAAAGACCCGGAAGCCTCGCAACCTGAAATCATGCTCTACGTCGCAGGTCCCGTTTTCCAGTTCGTAATTTTGGTCTTTTCCAGTCTCACGGTTTTAGCTTCTGGCATGGCCGCGCACGCCGGCGTGTCGCGCCTCATGTATGTGATGGGACGCGACGGGGTTCTTCCCAAACGCTTTTTTGCTCGGCTTCATCCGACTTGGCATACGCCCGTTTTTAACATTCTTTTAGCCGGGGCCCTGTGCTTATTTGCCATCAAGATGGATCTGGTTCTTGCAACGGCCCTCATTAATTTCGGAGCTCTTGTGGCTTTTACCTTCGTCAATGTTTGCGTGATTGCCGAGTTTTTCGTGCGTCAGGGCAGACGCCGTAACTACGCGGATGTCTTTCACTACCTCCTGCTTCCGCTATGCGGATGCGCAAGCGTCGGAGTGTTGTGGATTCATCTTGAGACAACGGCGATGGTCTTGGGGCTGACGTGGGCTGCAGTGGGACTGGTATATTTAGGCTTTTTAACGAAGGGGTTTCACAATCCCGTGCCGATGCTTCGTTAGGTTGAGCTCGGCAGGGGATTGCAAAAGCGGGAAACTTATTTTTGAGCGGAAAAAACGTTCTTAAAGTCGCTTAGGGCGCCGCGTTCACGAGCGGCAACGCGAAGAGCGCGTGATAAGGTTGCCATCTGATCGAGAGAGCGCTTTTTGGCATTTTCCTGTGCCTTGTCTTCTTCGATTTCCATTTTACGAACCAAATCCAAGACGTGTTCGGAAGCCTTGTGTTCCCGCAGGGCTTCAATCAGCGCCTTCTTATCAATGCCTTCACTGGCGAAAAAAACGGCAAGTTCTGCGGCGTGACTCTGAAAGAAATCTGCAACACTCTTATCTTCGTTTTCGTTCCATGGTGTAGGAACTAAGTATTCTTCTCTTGTCATAGCGGGTGCTCCTAAAAACAGTGAGGACTTTTCAAGTGTAAACCTTCTTTTGGAAAAGCTCCTTCTGAAGTTTGCGGATCTGCGAACGTTGCAAAGCGGAAAAACAATTTTGTAGACCGACGTACTTCATTTTCGGTATGAATCCCGAAGGGCTTTTATTTCGAAGGTAAGTTTGCACTTTAAGGTCATTCAATGTCCATGGATTTTTGTTTAATTCCTCGTTTTATTTCCTTTAACGACATGCCGCTTCTTGAAAAGTAAGGAAATTGTCTCGTCTGATTGACGTACACCAAAAGTGTTGCAATTTGTAAGATCGTAAAGCAGACGGCCTCTTCTCTGAGTCCGGACATCGGAAAGAGCCTTCCGTTACGGTTTTATTTCGGGAGTCATCAATGGAAACCTCGCGTGGCGCGATCGTGCGAGGCTCGCACCGTCGAGAAAATCACGGACTGCGTATCTCACTAAAAGGACGGGAGTTAAGTTGTTTTCTTGCCGATGTGAATCAAGTGCTCTAGATTTGACTTGCAACGTGTCTTCCCGGTTCATCCGGGCAAAGGAGTCACAGTGAGTCCTGGTAAGCACCTTGACTTCTTTGTTACTTCGCCCGAAGTTAAAGTCCTCGAAAGTGACTCGGGTTGGGAAGCGAGCATTTTTAGGGACAGATACGCGTGGTGTCGTAGCGGGTTTGTTGCCTTTTTTCAGACGACGCCGACAAACGGACATGGGGGACCGACGGACAGTAAGTCCGCAAGCGGTGTTTTCGTCAAATCGGAAGAGAAAAAAGACGAGGGGGCTTTGCAAGGACACTCTCCTCACGCAAAGCCCACTCGCGTGTCGTAAATCTGTGAAAACTCAAAGGGGAAGAAAAACGCTTTCGCAGATTGACCGACTTCAGTTGAGCTGAAATTGGAGGGTTTTCATCTCGGTACAAAGTGTGCGCGTCGGGGGCCGGCAAGTCCATGGAATTTTGTTCAATCGTGTGTTAAGCAATATTTAATGTTCTGTTACGCACTGAAAATAAAGATAACTTTCAGTTTTTCTCGGTGTTTCGCGGAATTGTTTCAAGTTGTAAGAACTCAGAAGATTCTCGTTTAAGCGATAGGAGAAAATCGAAGAAGGTGTTGGGAAAGCGCCGAAGATGAGTTTCTGAGAAGGGCGTTTAAAGCTCGTAAGGAGGAAAAGCACCGGAAACTTAGGGAGAGTCGGGCGGATTGATTCCGCCCAAAAAACCGAGGCTACTTATCTTGTGCGAAAACGTCTTTAAAGTCGCCTAAGGCGCCGCGTTCGCGAGCAGCCACACGGAGAGCCCGCGACAGGCGCGCCATATGGTCTAAGGTGCGCTTCTCGTCTTTCTTTTCCGTGATTTCCTCTTTGACGTCCATGGCATCGAGCGCCTGCTTGACGTAATCGGACGCCTTTTTTTCTTCTAAAGCATCGCGAAGGGTCTTTTTATCGATGCCTTGGCTGACAAAAAACTCAGCGAGTTTCTCGGCGTGCGTGCGGAAAAAATCGGCAGCACTGTTGTTTTGCTCTTCGGTCCAGATTGTTTTGTTTTCTTGAGTTGACATGGTTTTCTTTCTTAAAAAGGGAGGGTCGGTAACGCAAATTGCCGGAAGTTTACCGTTTTGACGTCGGTCAAAAGGGGTCCGGTCAAGCGTTAAGGGAATTTTAACGCTCGTTTTTCCTTCAGAACTCGGAAAGTTTCCGTTTTATGCAAGCTTTGCGGTATATTTGAAAAGGTTTCCGACGAACGTACTCTCTTTTCCTCGTTAAATCTGTTTCAATGATTCAGTACGATTTAAAAGACCTACGACTGTTTGTTTTGGTTGCACGCTTGCGCAGTTTTCGGCTTGCTGCCGAGCGGATGTTCATGACGGTTTCCGCCGCAAGCGTTCGAATTCGTAAACTCGAAGAGTCCTTTAAGACGCAACTTTTAATCCGTCATCCGCGGGACGTGGAACTGACGGAAGCCGGTGAACGGTTTCTCAAAGATGCCCAGACGGTTTTAGATCAAACCGATAACCTGGAAAACCACATGCAACGTTTTTCCGGGCGGCAGGACAATACGGTACGGCTTTTTACATCGTACTCGGCGATTACCGGGCGCCTGAAGTCGGATATTGCGCAATTCTTACTGCGCTATCCGGAAGTGAAAATCGACTTTACGATTATGCGTTCCCAGGATATTATCGAAGCGCTTTTAGAGGGGACGGCCGATATCGGTGTCTTCGGACATGCGGGTAAAGACCTCGAGAGTCTGCACTTTGTGCCGTACTTTACCTGTAAGTTTGCCGTTCTTTTTCAAAGTAAGACGGTTCGCGAACAGCACATCGGACGGCATATCAGCATTCGTCAATTGGGCGACTTTCCGCTTGTGGCGCTTCCGAAGGACACGTCGTTGCAGCTTTACTTAGAGGAGCATGCCAGGCAAGAAGGTGTGCGGTTAAATGTTCGGGCTCGTTTTCCGAATCTACAGGCCGGATTGGATACCCTCCGGGCTTTAAACGGCGCAATGCTCGTGCCGGCCGATTCGTCGATTACACGTGAAATCGATATGACGACCGTGGAACTTGACGAACCGTGGAATCAGCAAGACATCCGAATTTGTCTTCCGGCCGATCAGCGTCGAATTCGAAACGAAACACGACAACTTTTAGCGTTTCTCTTGTATGCGTCCCACGAAGATACAGGTTCGTTCGGTGATCTGCCCGACTATTTGTAATAAGCTCGGGGCAAGTTAGTTTTTCTCAGTCGCCCTCGACTTTGAGTTTGATACAATAGCGCCTCTTTTCGTGAGTTCTCTTGTTTCGGACGTAGTTATGAAAATTACCAAACTCTTGGCTTTAAATGCGAAACCGGCTAAGGCGCTTTTATCGCGCGCCAAGACGGTAACATTGACGTATGCCGAGCGAGTCACGCCTCCGAAGGCTTTCTCGTGCGGCGACGCCGAGCTCGAAAATGCGCTCGGACCGGTGCGTCCTCTGGAAATCGGTGACGTGTTAATCGATGAAAAAGGCGGGTTTTATGTGGTTCAGGCGGCTTCCGACCGCTTGATGCGTGTGACAGGCGACGCCCGGATGCTTCAGGAAGCGGCTTACGCGTTTTCCTCGCGCGGCGTGCGGTATGCCAAAACCGAGGACGGCTTTGCCATGATTGAAAATGAGCAATTCCGGACAATGCTCACAAGTGTCGGCTTGAAAACCGAGTCCGTCGTTGCTCCGTTTATTCCCGAAGCCCTTCCTGAGCCTGAAGAAGAGGAATCTTGCTGCTGTTGCGGACACCATCATCATGACGGCGAGTGCGGGTGCCATCATCACGATCACGATAATCAGTGTGATTGCGGATGCGGTCATCACCACGAAGATCATGATGAGGAGTGCGGCTGCGGATCCCATCACCACCATGACCGTGATGATCAATGCAGCTGCGGATGCCATCACCACCATCACGACGACGAGTGCGGGTGCGAGCACCATGAGCACGACAAGGGGTGTTGCGGGCATCACCGTTAAATGAAGACTTGTTCGGGGTTTGCCCGAACAAATTTAGGCGAGAGTGGCGAAATTGGTAGACGCAACAGGTTTAGGTCCTGTCGCCGTAAAAGGCGTGTCGGTTCGAGTCCGATCTCTCGTACCATTGGTTTTTTCCCTGTCCCGGCTCCTCCGGGCTTTCTTTTTTTTGCCTTTTTATATCGGTGCTACGCGTATCGGCGTGCCCTTAATAGCCCGTTTCTATCGCCGGCATGCATTTTTTGGGGGAAGTTTTCGTTTTTCTTCCTGTATGATTGACCTGACGAAATCGCGAGTGTTTTTTCCGAACTGACTTCGTTTGAAAACGAATTATCCGAATCCTTTTTGCGAGGTTACCTATGAGTCAACATATGAGTGTGAGTATCCGTGTTCCCATCGAGCCGGACAATCCGAGCATCGAACGCATTGAGTCTTTATGCGTCAAATGCGGGCTGTGTGCTAAAGTATGCCGTGACCCGATCGGGGTGCTTGGTAAGTACGAATTACAGGAAACGGGAGATAAGGCCGTTTGCATTCACTGCGGACAGTGCGCCAATGTTTGTCCGATGGCTTCGATTGTCGAAAAAAGCGAGGTCGAGTCGGTTCAAAAAGCGCTTGCCGATACGACGAAGGTGGTTGTCTTTACAACATCCCCGGCGGTTCGCGTTTCACTCGGAGAGGCGTTCGGAGCGGCTCCGGGCTCTTTTGTTCAAGGAAAGATGGTCGCCTTATTGCGCCGTCTCGGGGCCAAGTATGTCTTTGATACCAATTTCGGGGCGGACTTGACGATTATGGAAGAGGCTCGAGAGCTTGCCGATCGCATCCGAAACGGCTCGGGGCCCCTGCCGCAGTTCACAAGTTGTTGTCCGGCATGGGTTAAGTTTTGTGAAATCTTCCACCCCGAGATACTCGGCAATCTTTCGCAAGCGAAAAGTCCGATTGCGATGCAGGGCGCGACGATTAAATCGTACTTTGCCAAGATGACGGGAATTGACCCTGCGGCCATCGTGAACGTGGCCGTGACGCCCTGTACGGCAAAAAAATTTGAAATTCGTCGTCCCGAAATGAATGCAGCAGGCCGGCGCATCGGGAAGCCCGAGATTCGCGATACCGACTACGTGATCACAGCGCGTGAGTTAGCGCGTTGGGCTAAAGAAGAAAAGATTGATTTTTCGGCGCTGCCCGAAAGTGCTTTCGATAGTCCCCTCGGAACGGCCTCAGGAGCCGCTGTGATTTTCGGGAACACGGGAGGGGTGACGGAAGCAGCCCTTCGCACGACCTATCACTTTCTCACGGGTAAGACCTTAACGCACGATGCCGTTAAGTTTGATTCCGTTCGAGGTTACGGCTCGGTGCGCGAGGCCACGGTGACCTTCGGCCAAACGACCATTCGGGCGGCTGTGGTTTACGGCACCAAAGAGGCCGATGCTGTTCTCAATGACATTTCGGCCGGTCGTCGTCATTATGACTTTATGGAAGTGATGACGTGCCCGGGCGGATGCATCGGAGGCGGAGGACAACCGAAATTTGCGTACGGAACCGAAGACGAGGGGCGGCGTGCGCGGATTGCCGCTTTGTATGCGCGCGATGAGGCTTTAACGCTTCGCTCGAGTTTTGAAAATCCCGAGATTGTCGCTGCCTATGAAGAGTTTTACGGGGCTCCGGGAAGTGACTTTGCAAAGGCCATGCTCCATACCGAGTACGTCGATCGGTCCGCCGACCTCGGGGAGGCGAACAAGAACTCAGACTTAACCCGCTCTCCGAGTCCGGAGAAATCTACTCTCAAGCATCGCTTTCGCTGCAAGATCTGCGGGTATGTCCACGAGGCAGAAAGCCTTCCTGCGGATTTCACGTGTCCGCTTTGCAGTGCTCCCGCTTCCGAATTTGAGGAGATTTTATAGGCATGACAGGGTACGGTTCGATTTCAGGCGATATTGAGATTCGTCCGGAAAGACCGGAGGAGTTCGGAAAACCGAGGAACTCGTGCGCGCGGCATTTTGGAATGTGTATCGACCCGGGTGCACGGAACACTTCGTATTGCATCGTTTAAGATCTGACACGGCCTTTGTTCAGGACCTCGATTTGGTGTTAACGCTTGACGGACTTTTGGCGGCCCAGATTGTCTTTGTCCGCTCGAGCATTGACTGCGGCAAGGGCAGGCACCTTCCCGTGATGACGTTCGGACCCGTTTCCGTCGCGCCGACTTTTCAAAAGCCCGGGCTCGGGTCGCTCCTTTTACGTGAGGCAATCAAACGCGCGAAGGCGCTCGGCGTCGGGGCTCTCCGTATTACCGGGGACGTCGCCTTTTACCGACGCTTCGGCTTTACGTATGCCGGCGAGTTTTCGATTCGCTATCGGGATGCCGATCCGAACGATACGGTTGTTCCGTACTTTCTTGTCAAAGAATTACACCCCGGATTTTTAACCGGCATCAGCGGCACGTATGCCGACCCGACCGTGTATTTTGCGGCTCAACGATTTGAGAAAGACTTCGAGCGCTTTGAAGCCACGTTCCCGCCACTGGAAAAGAAGGTTCTTGCCGGGCAACTTTTTAGCTAAAAGAACAGGCGCTCGGATTCTTCAGTCAGTTCTGTCTCAATGGCCTCGGCCAGTTCCGCAACGCATTGTGCATAAAAGTACGAACGGTTGTATTTAAGAAGCGAGACAAAGTTTTCACTTCCGATGAACCACTGAATGTCCCGTGCCCCCGTTTCATCGGTTTGCGGCAGATCAATGAGAAGAACCTTGGTGGTCGCGGGCGCGTCGATGGCTTCAAGCGGCTCGACTCCGGCATCCAGGAGATTTTGAAGCGTTGTGTTGGCCACGATTCCGCCTGCGTCCAAATCAAAAGCGTGGGAGACCGAACACGTGCAGGACCACTCCAGCGGCACGTCTTTGTTCCAACCGTAGTGGTGCATGAGGTTGGCCGTCGAGGCAATTGCATCGGGTGCCGAGTGCAGTACATCGATTTTGCCGTCACAATCTAAGTCCACGCCGTACTTGAGAATGTTGGTCGGCATAAATTGCGGCATACCGACGGCTCCGGCGTAGCTTCCGCGTTGGGTGACCGGGTTAAAGTGTCCTTGCTCGCAAAGCACGAGGTAGGCGGCAAGCTCCTCGCGGAAAAACGCGCTTCGCCGTTCGTGATCAAAGGAAAGCGTGGTCAGAACATCTAAAACCCGAAAGCGTCCGAGTGATTGCCCGTAGAGTGTTTCAATGCCTAAAAGGGCAGTCAGGATTGAGCCGGGAATTCCCCATCGGTCTTCCGAATAAGTTAGCCACTCGGCATTGCGGCGCATGAATTTTGTGCCTTTTTTGATGCGTTCGCCCGTCAGAAACCGGCGTCGATAAAGACGCCAGTCGCGCACCGGAGCAATGTCAGCGGCGCCTTTTTCCATGAGGCGCTTGGAAGTTTTCACGTGGCGTGCTTTGGAAAGGACGGCAAGGATTGCACGCTCTTTTAAGCCGTAGCGAGCGGAAACTTTGCCTGCCCAGTCGATAACGTCCGGTCGCATTTCATAGCGTGCTTGATTGTCCGTGAAGGCATAGGCGCAAGGAATTCGAAGCGTAAAAAAAGACCCCGCGACAAGCTTCAGGATCTGTCGCCTCATGAAATCGGGGTTTTTTATCACGGTTCTTGCTCCTTCGGATGCGTCAGCCATTACGGTTTCCCGAAGTTTATGTACGTTGCTAATGCCGTCAAAATAGCCTATTCTCGCCCTCATAGCCACTTTCGAGGAATTTTTCGTATGGCCACGGGGTTCTTTACGCACAATCGGTGCTTGTCTGAGGACGAGGGGAGCACGAGTTTAGACCGTCCCGAGCGTATCGAGCAGATTCATACGCTCATGCAGGCAAGCGCCTTAGCGCGCCGTGTTCGGGTTTACCAAGCGAACTCGGCGAGCAAAGCCGATATCCTTCACGTTCACAGCCCCGAGTATCTCGAAAAACTCTGCGACCTTGCGCAAAAAGGAGCTGCCCTGACAGCAGAAACGCTTGTCACGCCGGAACTCCTTGAGGGTGCCTTTCTTAGCGCCGGTGCTGCCGTTGAGGCTGTCCGCGCGGTTCTTGACGGAACGCTGAAAAACGCCTTTGTCTGCGTCAGACCACCGGGACACCATGCCGGACGCCGATTCGGAGGCGGGTTTTGTCTGATTAATTCGGCCGCTTGTGCAGTGCGTGCGGCAACACGAGTCCTCGGGTGCCGCCGTGTGGCCCTGATGGATGTCGATGCCCATCGAGCCGACGGAAGCGAAGATATTTTTGCGGGTGACGCGTCCGTCTTACTCTTTGACAGTTACCAGTCTACGGCCTTTCCGTACGGTGTGGCTCGGGCAACGGCAGTCAATGTTATTGATATGCCGCTTGAAGACGGCGCGCTCGGGCGAGAGGTCTTGGCCCGCATGGAAGCGGAGTGGCTACCGCGCCTTTACGATTTCGCACCGGATTTGATTGTGCTTTCGTTCGGATTCGATACACACTACGAGGATACGCAAACACTGCTGAAGTTTTCCGAATTTGACTACGCGTATTTAACGCGCCTTGTGATGCGTGCGGCACATGATTTGTGTTCCGATCGCCTCGTGAGCATCATGGAGGGCGGGTATAACAAAAAGGCCCTGGCTCGCTCCGTACTTGCGCACGTCGGAACCCTTGTACAATAAGGTTGTACGTCATGTAGGAGAAACGCCCTTGAAGACATTGACTCGATTGATTTCGGTGGCCTGTTGCATCGGCTCCCTGGCAACGCTTGTCGGGTGTTCGGGTTTGCCGTATGCAATGAATCCGTACAGGTACCAATTTGATTCCGATCGCTCTCCGACGCTGTGCCTGATTGCCCGAAACGACAGTTCCGTCGCGATGACCTATGAAGTGAAAAAAGCTCTGGAAGAAAAGGGTTTTAAGGTCCGTGAGGTCAATGAAATGTCCGCAACCGATTGTGTCGATTGTGTGCGATTTGACTGCGCCTTCGGGGGGTGGTCGAATGCGTCGCTGACAAGGGCCTCTTTGGAGTTGACACAGACCGAAAGGAACAAGACGCAGATTGTTCGCGTGTCGTCATCTGCGGATGTGCCCGCAGGGCTAGCTAACGTTAACACGCTCGAAGCGATTGATACGATTCGCACGTTAGTTGACCGTCTTTTCCCACAGCCGATTCCTTGGAAAGCCGAGTAGAACTCTTACTCGGGCATGGCTTCCTGCCAAATCTTAACGGCGCTTTTCCAAAAAGCCTCAAGGGTCTTTTCGCCGGTTTTAGGTAATCCGAAATGCCCGAGCAAGCTATCCAGGAGGCAAACGGGATTGTCGGCTATCACCGGTTGTGCTCGGTTTTGTTTGGACAGTTTCCGGCCGTCCCCGTCGCGCACAAGGGCAATGTGCATGTAGCGCGGCGTCGGGACATTGAGCGCCTGTTGCAAAAGGATTTGGCGCGGGGTGCTATCCAATAGGTCCTGACCGCGCACAATGTCGGTGATCTTTTGCGCGGCATCATCAAGGACCACGGCCAATTGATAGGCCCAAAGACCGTCGGCTCGACGTACGATAAAGTCGCCTATGCTTTGCGAAACGTCCTGACTCAAAGGGCCGCACAGTCGATCGACAAAGGAAACGGCCCCGCTTTTGGCGCGAAAACGCCAGGAACGAATCGGTTTGCCGTGGGTGCCGTTGCGACAGGTGCCCGGGTAAACCCCGTTAGGGAGTGCCAGGCGCTTTTCTTTTTCCTCAATCTCTTTTCGCGTGCAGGCACAGCCGTAGATAAGATTCGCCTCTTTGAGCGTTTCAAAGGCTTTTTCGTAAAGCTCGTCACGATCGGATTGTCGAATAACCGGCTCGTCGCTCACGAGATTGAACTCACTTAGTGTCTTCAAAATACTTCGGGTGTAAGCATCCCGACATCGCTCCTGATCAACATCTTCAATGCGGATGAGCCAGGTTCCGTCGTGCGCACGCGCATCGAGAAAACTTGCCATGGCGCACGCAAGACTCCCGAGGTGGAGTTTTCCTGTGGGGCTCGGGGCAAAGCGACCTCGGTAGGGTGTCTGTCGAAATGGTAAAACTGAGGGTAACACGATGCGTCGTCAGGTTCATAAAGGGTTATCTATGATGGAATTTTAAAAAAACGGAGCGATTTTTTAATACCGACAAGGCAATCGTAAAGCGGCCCGAAACATCGCGCCGAACGCGAGAAATGCAACTTGACAATATTGGGCGACTGTGTAAAATGCGGATTCTCGTTGCGGGAGTAGCTCAGTTGGTAGAGCGCAACCTTGCCAAGGTTGAGGTCGCG
>ERZ1673744.367-NODE-367-length-62089-cov-5.725747_pt1 | contig 62089 bp, 52 predicted proteins | sample MGYA00580207_ERZ1673744 | MGnify/ENA primary metagenome ERZ1673744 (study PRJEB41218, sample SAMN15661751) | gut metagenome | host: Homo sapiens | place: Canada: London | collected 2015-08-20/2019-03-30 | study: EMG produced TPA metagenomics assembly of... | reverse complement strand
CACCTCCGGCCTGGACATCAACGCCAGGCGCCTCCTGTGGGACGTCGTGAAGTCCCTGCACGAGGCGGGCACCACCATCATCCTGACCACGCACTACATCGAGGAGGCCGAGGCCCTGTGCGACAGGGTCGGCATCATCGACCACGGCAAGATCATCGCCCTGGACGAGCCGCAGAGGCTGTGCGAGTCCGTGGGATCGGTGGCCGTGGAGTTCATGAGGGGCGGCAGGACCGAGTACAGGTACTTCGGGACCAAGGAGGAGGCGCAGGGTTTCGTCTCGTCCCTGGACGTGGACGAGGGCATCACCATCCGCAAGACGAACCTGAAGGACGTGTACTCGCTCACCAGGGTCCGCAACGGGGACGTCCCGTCGCTCAGGGACTCCGTCGGCTCCGCCATGGGCATCGACGTCGGCTCCCTGCTCGACGACCCCTCGGGGACCATCGGGGGCGAGTCCAACGCCGCCCTGCTGGACGAGGTGGACGCCAGGACGAACGAGCTCATAGGCAGGCTCCACGACTGCGGTTACGACGCCGGTGCCTGCGACGGGATCGCGGAGGAGTACGGGGGCGGGGACGTGTCGGTCACGGCGAGGTACATCTGCGGGACCCTGGTGCCGAACCTTCTGAGGATGACCGACGAGATGGACAACATGATGCACGCGTGCGACGGCGGGTACGTGCTCCCCGGACCTTCGGGCGCGCCCACCCGCGGCAACGCCCACATCCTGCCCATGGGCAGGAACTACTACGGCATCGACCCCGACATCGTGCCCACCCCGGCCGCCTGGAGGATCGGGGTCCGCATGGCGGACCAGATGATCGAGAAGTACGTCGAGGAGAAGGGCACCTACCCCACGGAGGTGGGGTTCATCATCTGGGCCACCGACACCATGAAGACCAACGGCGACGACGTCGCCTACATCCTGTGGCTGATGGGCGTCAGATCGGTCTGGTCCGGCTCCGGGGGACAGGTCGTCGGACTGGAGCCGGTCCCGCTGGAGGAGCTAGGGAGGCCGAGGCTGGACGTCACGGTCAGGATAACCGGGCTGTTCAGGGACACGTTCCCCAACCTCATAGACGTGATCGACGACGCCGTGAAGCTGGTCGCGGGACTGGACGAGTCCGACGAGGACAACGTTCTGGCCGCCAACCTCAGGAAGGACATCATCGAGGGGATGGCCAAGGGCCTCACCGTGGACGAGGCCCGCAGGCGCGGCTCCGTGCGCGTGTTCGGATGCCCGCCCGGCGGATACGGCCCAGGAGTCAACCACGCCATAGAGACCGGGACTGGGAGACTGTCCAGGACCTGGCGGACATCTACATCGCCTGGGGCAGCCACGCCTACGGCAGGGGGATGTACGGCGAGGGCATGAGGGACGAGTTCGTCCGCAGGTTCTCGAAGGTCGGCGTCACCGTGAAGAACATGCCGGACAGGGAGATCGACCTGCTGGACATGGACGACGTCTACGGTTACCTCGGAGGCCTGAACTCCTTCGTCCGCGCCTACGGCAACCCTGACGCCATGTCCGTCATGGGCGACGGCTCGGACCCCGACCGCCTCAAGGTGAGGGACACGCGCGAGGAGCTCGGGTTCGTCTACCGCAGCAAGATCCTGAACCCGAAGTTCGTGGAGGGGCTGAAGCGCCACGGCTACCGCGGAGTGGCGGAGATCGCGAACCTCACGGAGTACACGTTCGGATGGGACGCGACATCGGACGTCGTGGACGACTGGATGTACGAGAAGCTGACCGAGAGGTACCTCTTCGACGACGACACCAGGGAGTGGATGGAGGACGAGAACCCCCACGCCATGATGGACATGATGGACCGTCTCTTCGAGGCCATGGACAGGGGCCTGTGGGATGCGAAGCCGGAGACCCTCGAGAGGCTCAGGGACATCTACCTCGAGTTGGAGGAGAGGATCGAGGAGGTCAACGACCGCTGATCCCCGATCGTAGAGTCAGTTTGACGTCCTCCTCCGGACCGTCCGAATCATCCAGAAGAATGACGTGGGGTGTCCCGTTCACATCTATGACCTTGGACGAAACCCCGTAGACGGTTCTGAGGTTGTCCTCCGTGATGACCTCTTGGGGGGTGCCCATGGCATAGACGGTGCCTTCGTGCATCATGATTATCCTGTCGGAGTACTTCGCGGCTATGTTTATGTCGTGGCTGATCATGATGATCAGCATGTCGCGTTCATGCGCCATCCTCCTCAGGAGCCTTGTGACCTCGAGCTGGTGCTTTATGTCGAGGTTCGCCGTCGGTTCGTCCAGCAGTAGGATGGGCGTCCTCTGGGCGAACCCTCTGGCGAGCATGACCTTCTGGTGCTGTCCGGCGGACAACTCGTTGAACATCCTCATCGAGAAGTCCTCCATATCCACCATCCTGAGGGAGTCGTAGGCGATGTCGAGGTCCTCGTCCAGGGACCCCCATCTACTGTAAGGGTGCCTTCCGAGCATCACAGCGTCGACGACGGTCATCGGGAACGCCTCGTTGGTGGAACAGGGCACGTATCCGACGACCTTGGCAAGATCCTTCAGAGGAATCTCCTGGACGTCCGTACCGTTGATGGACGTCCTGCCCTCGGTCGGTGTCAGGATGCGGTTCAGGCAATGCATGAGCGTCGATTTGCCGACACCGTTCGGGCCCAGTATGGATATAAGCTCGGCGCGTTCGGAGCTGAACGAGACGTCGAAGAGAACGCTGTTAGACTCCGGTCCGGAACCGTATGTGAAGGACACGTTCTCGGCGCGCATCTCATGGCCCTCGGACGGCCAGTCATAAGCTTCTGTTGCATCCGTGGAATCCTTTTCTGCAGAAATCATTTCCTCATCTCCATGCGCTTCTTCTCTGTCTGATCAGCAGATATGCGAAAATCGGACCACCAATGAGTGCGCTGATTACCCCGACGGGCAGGCCGTTAGCACCGGTGATCTTCGCCACGGTGTCTATGACGATCATGAACGCCGCGCCGAAAGCCAGGGACGCGGGGACAAGGTGTTTCGGGTCGGAACCCACGAACATCCTCATGATGTGCGGGCACACAAGCCCGATGAAACCGATGGTCCCCGTGAAACTGACGACCGTGGCTGCAATCAGGGCCACGATGACGAGCAGTATGACGCGGATGCGGTCCACGTTCTCCCCAAGAGTCTTGGAGTACCTGCCGTCCACGGAGACTATGTTGATCTTCTTGTGGAGCAGGATCAGCAGGGCGCTCAGGATGGTGACCGAGACGACTATAATCGGGACGTCGGACCATGTGACGTCCGCCAGGGTCCCGACCCTCCAGCTGTACGCCTCTGCGAGGGACGACTCATCTGCTGTCACCATCATGTACTGGGTGCACGAGCTGAATATGTACATGATCGCGATGCCGACGAGGATCATCACCGTGGCCGAGACGTGCTTCCTCTTCGCGAGGAACATTATCACGACGACCGGGACCATCGAGAACAGGAACGCGTTGGCGACTGTTCCCGCATCGCCGGAGAGGAACGGCAGGATGCTCACTCCGCCGATTATGGATATCACCGCACCGAAGAACGCGCTAGAGGACACGCCCATCGTGTACGGGTCCGCCATCGGGTTCTTCAGCGCACTCTGCATGACCGCGCCTCCGACGGACAGGCCCGCTCCGACGAACGCCGCGGCTATGGCCCTGGGGAGCCTCACGTCCCATATGTAGTGGTCGTCATGCGGTTCCACGGGTTCCCCGGTGACATGCCCCCACCATGCGTCGAGGGCGTCCACCAGGGAGATGTCGTACACCCCCGCACCGAGGGTGATGAAAACCATCGCGAAGGTCAGGATGACACATGAGAGTATGATGAGCCAACGCCTTCTGGATACCATGTGGTATGTGCTCTTCAGGGACTCGCGGGTGAGTGCCATCGGTATAGCCTCCCGTAACCCCTGCGGTTGAACACTATCAGGAGGAAGAATATCGGACTTCCGATCATGGACATGATCACACCAACCGGGATGTCCGCGGTGACGGTCACCGAAAGGGCCATGTAGTCTGCGATGAGCATCAGCAGGGCTCCTGTGAGCATGGAGAGGGGGATGACGAACTTGTTGTCCGATCCAGCAACTATCCTGACTATGTGCGGAGCGACGAGTCCGACGAATCCGATGATGCCTACGTAGCTGACGATCGCAGCGGTGAGCAGCGAGACGACCACGAGGCATATCATCCTGAACTTCCCCACGTCGATGCCAAGGCTCCTGGCCCCCTTGTCGCCTACCGACAGCACGTTCATCTGACGCGCCACGGAAAGCGAGAACGCCGCGCTCAGCACCGTCGCCACGGCCATCACGGGGAGGTCCTCCCAGCTCATCCCGCTTAGGCTGCCAACCTGCCACAGGTACGCGTCCTGTAGTGCGGCGGGATCCGAACTGACCATTATGAGCGTCACGAGTGCGTTGAAGAAGTACGAGATCGCGGTCCCCAGGAGGATGAGGGTCGCCGGCGATGAGCCGATGCGTCTGGCCACGGCGATGATGATGAATGCCGGGATGAGCGCCCCGATGAAGGCGTTGGTGACGATTCCCATCTCCCCGACGATGGTGGAGAACGATATCCCTGAGATGATCGCGGCGACGGCACCCAGGCAGGCTCCGGACGAGATTCCAGTCGCGTAGGGATCCGCCAGAGGGTTGTTCATTATCGCCTGCATGATGGTTCCGCACACGGCAAGGCCCATGCCTGCAAGGATGGCCACGAACACTCTGGGCAGGGAGGTGTTCCATATGTAGTAGTCGGCCCACCACTCGGGGCTCCTAAGGGGATACGTTACGCCTGTGATGTGGTCCCATATGTACCCGTACGATTCCAGCAGTGACACCCCGTTGTAGGAAGAGACAGAGAACAGACCCGCGAAAAGTACTACTCCGAGCAGCAGGACGATGCACATGCCGACCCTTCTTGCCATCAGTGACAGATACTGAGATTTCATCAATCCGCGGGAATCGGAGTCGTTCATCACTTTCGCCTGTCCAGGTGTTTAAGAAAAAGTTGGGGGCCGTCTTCCGACGGCCACCCGTTTCAAGCCGAGGCTGTGTAGGCCTGGTAGTCGTCGTACGTGAACACTGTGATCACATCGTCCATGGTGTATCCGCTCTGGGAATCCTCCACGAAGGATTGCATGAGGTCATCGGCCCATTCCATGCTGACCAGGTCGGGGTACATGATGGCGGCGGCATACGCCGTCTGGCAGATCTGCGGGAGCATTCCATTGATGATGACGAAGTTCTCGTAGCTGTCCAGGTTCTCGTAGTAGGACTTGTACTCATCCCACTCGTCGGTGACGAATGTCGCCAGATCCGTCCTGTAGTCCACGGTCCTGAAGCTGAAGATGTAGTCAAGCTCGGAGTCGTAGTTTGACAGTGCCTCAGGCGACTGCATGCGGGTCGAATCGTCTCCGCTGTAGGTGGATGCGAAACTGCTGTCCACATCGCCGATGTTGAGTCCTCCGGCATACTCCGCCTTGTGGGTGTAGTCGGACTCGGTGTGGGCGATGTACCTCCCCATCGTGATCGAGAGGAAGACCTTCCTGTCATCATCGGACAATCCGCTGAGCGCGTTGTCGATGTAGTCGAACGCATCCCAGCACTTCGAGACATAGTTGTACGCAGTCTCCTCGTATTCCGAACCGCAGATGAATCCGATTGTCAGAGCCGCAGAAATGGAATCGTAGGTGTCCGATGCTGCGAATCTGAGCAGAGGGATCTGCGAGTCGGTGATGGAGGCATAGTAATCTTCGAGTGCGCCCGATCCCGCATCAGCTATGATGGCTCCGACACCGACGTCGGAATCGAGATCGATGAAGTTCTGCCATGCCTGTTCGGAGATGGACCTGGGTCCTCCTCCGAGATCGACGGATCCCGCTGCGACAAGCGAGCTGTGGGCGTTCTCATAGATGTAGAAGTAACCCGCGCATTTGTCGGCAATACCCATCTCACAGATGATGGAGTCGTTGTTAGTTCCCTGGAGGACGAAGTTGTCCAGAGGGTACTGGATGGCGACTGAGGTCGCCCTGTCGTCCGTTCCTATGCAGTGGACGTACATCGTGCAGGGATCTCTGTCGATGATCGTCTGGACGAGGTCCGCATCCTCCGAATCGACCACGCCGTCGGCGTTGGCGTCGGCGAGGGGGTTATCGGCAAGCGTCTCGTTGCCGGCTATTATGTCGTTCACTATGTCGAGGTCATTCTGATCTATCGTGTAGTTCCCATCAGCGTTTCCGTACACGGCCAGTTGTGAATCGATGTTGCTTCCGTCATCTTCACCGCCGTTGTCTGAACCGCTTACGAAATACACTGCAACCGCCGCTACCACCACGATGATGACGATGGCGACTGCTAGAATCTTCATTTTGCTTTCCGTAAGCTCACCTCGACAGTATATGATGATACATTCCTATTTGTAATTATTGGATGTAACATCCATTTGATTTAATAAAAAAATAGATTTTTGAGTATATTTGTATGCAATAGAACTAAAATCACATATTTTCTTCATTATTTTGAACGTAGTTCAATGAAATAATCCATAAAATATTTTTAAAAAATTCAAAAAATGGTAGTTTTGTTAAAATAATATCTTGGAATTTTTATCCATAAATCATCCACTTAATAGTTGGATGTATGTGTCAATATATTTTTATCAGAAATGTCATAGGGGCACTCGGCCACGAGTCCGAGGTACCTGTGACACCCGAGGCATGGCATCTTGTGGCCTCTTTCCCTCCTGCTGGCTCGGATGGCCAGATCGGGGAATCGGAAGTGACATCGATGAAAAGACATGCTTTGATGCTGACGGGGATTGGGGTGACGGCTCTTCTGATGTTGCTGCTCGTCTATGCGGTTCTCGTGTACATCGAAAATCCCAGTGACCCGATAGGCATGATGGGAATGGGGGCGCTGTCATCGGGTCTGATGGTGTTCCTGGTGATATTCGCGCTGGTGTACTCGAAACCGACGACATCCTCCGCCGATTACTACATGGAAGCTTACCAGGGCATTTGCAGCAGATGCCGTGTCCCCTTCGGTCCTGACGGCATATGTCCCGAGTGCGGTCACAAGAGGCCCGAGAAGCCCTGACCCTCGTCGGTCGATGATCGCATTCCTTAGACCAGGGCAGACAGAGTTGGATGTATCCGTCAACTATAAACACGGTGCTGTCGATACAGTTCACGGCCACAGGTACCACGGTCGATTACCCCCTTGCTGTCGTCCTTGCCATCACCTTGGCCGTTCAATTTCCATCCTTTCTGATTATAAGCCCGCCACTCGTTTGAAGAACAACACTTCACTCATCTCAATGCATCCGTTGTTGTCATTTTCGATACCGTGAAGGAGAATGTCCGAACAGTCGGACGTCGTATTCAACTGGATATGTATCACGTTTTAGACCGTTAACCAGACACTAGGCCCCACATCTTAATCACTGGCGACTGTCACACTGAAAAATGCAACGGTCAATGGAGCGGATTCGATGTCGGTACCGATCCCGGAGGTGAGGGATGGAGAAATGAGGTCGCCGATGAAGGAGGAAACAGTGAGCGGTTGTGAATGTTTCGTGTCGGTGATTTTGATGGCCAGATGCAGATGTTCAGGCGACCTCTGTGAGATAAATGGGCATTTAAGTATTTATTAATTGGCATATACATCCAACTAAATTCCCAGAGTCCTCGATATATTCGAGCAAGACTCTGAAAATAAGGGAATGGGACCGCGACCATCCTGAGATGGCCGCGGTCTTTGGACTACGTCCAGTCTCAGATCCTCCTGGTCTTGATGAGCCACCAGTCGAGAACGTAGAACGCGACCATGAAGGCTATCAAGATCACCAGGCTGATCCATGGGAAGTCGTAGAAGTCCGGAAGGGCAGCCGCTCTGATGCACTCGCTGGCATGGGTCAATGGCAGGCAGTACAGTATCGCCTGGAAGACCTCCGGCAGGGAGGACACGGAGAAGAACGTCCCGCACAGGAAGGTCATGGGCAGGATGATCAGGCTGTTGAACGTGGCCATGCTCTGATGCGATTTGGCCAGGAGTGCAGCCCCCACGCCCAGGAACGAGAACGTGGCGCAGTTGATGACGACGCTGACCACGAACAAAAGGGTCACCGTCAGTTCGGGCGCCAGGAACAGGCCCAGGATGTAGAGCAGACCGCAGGCCAGCAGTCCCCTGACCATACCCAGCACGCTCTTGCCGAGGACCATGGCGGGGAGGCTGATGGGGCACATCAGCATCTCGTCGAAGCTTCTGTAGTAAAGCCTCTGCACGTTCAGTCTTGTAGATGTCGCGGAGAACGACGTGTTCAGCGACGAGAGGGCAACGATACCGGGTATCACGAACGCGACGTAGGACAGCCCCATCTCTGCGGTGCCTGTCCTGAGTCCGTATCCGAATGCTATCAGGTACAGGATGGGGCTCATCAGGCTCATGATCAGGATGTTCCAGAAGTTATGTTTCAGGAACATCAGGTCGCTCCAGGCGACGTAGTACGTCTGCTTGAGTATGTTCGTCATCTGAACACCCCAGCGGACTTCCCGGTGATCTCGACGAAAACGTCCTCCAGACTGGTCTTCCTGATCCTGATCTCGGAGTCCGTCCGGAGTCCGGAGGCGAACGCCTGGGCCTCCTCGCGGGTGTGGAAGTACCTGTACTGGGTCTTGTCGTCCTGAAGATACTCGACCGCAACCGCACCCACGCTCTCGCACAGCTTGGAAGGCTCGTCCAGGGCGATCAGCTCCCCGTGGTCGATGATGCCGACCCTGTCGCAGAGCGCCTCCGCCTCCTCGATGTAGTGGGTGGTCAGGAATATGGTAGTGCCCCTGGCGTGCAGCGACTTCAGGACGTCCCACAGCAGGCGCCTGGCGTTGATGTCCAGGCCGGAGGTGGGTTCGTCCAGGAAGAGCACCCTGGGGCTGTGGAGCATGGCGCACACTATCGCGGCGCGTTTCTTCCATCCTCCGGAGAGCGAGTCCACCGGTTTGTCAAGATACTCTCCGAGTCCGAAGTACTCGGTGAGCTCGGCTATCTTGGCGTCGCGCTCCTTCTTCCCCATCATGTGGTACATCCCATGGGAGATCATGTTCTCCCTGATTGTGAGGTCCTTGTCTAGGGAGACCTGTTGCTGGATGACGCCCATCTCGTTCTTGGCCGACACGGGATCCTTCCTCACATCATGCCCCGCAACGGTGACCGTTCCCTCGTCGAAGTTGGTCAGTGTCGCTATGCATCTGACGGTGGTGGTCTTCCCCGCACCGTTCGGCCCCAGGAAACCGAAGAACTCCCCCTCGCGAACCTTCAGGCTAAGGTTGTTCACCGCGACCTTCTCGTCGAAGCGTTTCACCAGGTTGTCAATGACTATTATGTCCTCAGACATTTGTATCCCATGGTGGTCACTGAGCCTTCGAAGGATGAAAAAGGAATCTCTGTGTTCGGGTCAGATTACCTTTGTGTTTTTAAGAAAGGGAGGGCGGGCGAGTTTCTAGGTTGTTCTCGGAAGCTCGGTGATCAGACATCCACGGAGGATTCAGGGCTAAGTCGGTCCCCGCCGCGGACGTATCTGGAGTGAGGGATGGTGTTCGGGTGCATCGGAGGAAGCGGGGTGGGGTGCGTCATCGTCACACGTGTGTCGGCGAGAGGACGGACGCGTTCGTTCAATCCGGGAGGCGAAGGCGGGGGCTATGGGATGCGGAAACCGAGATGAGGAGACGGCTCCGTAAGCCGCTGAGAGGCGGTTGATGCCCATTATCAGCCCGGGTTGTACTCGGTGGAACCAGTCGGGAGGACGTAGACAGTTCCCTCTTCCTCCACGACCTTGACCCTGATGTCGAAAACCCTCTGGATGCTTTCTTCAGTGACCACCTGCTTCGCGGTCCCGTAGTCAACGATGTGCCCTTCGGAGAGCAGGAGGATCCTGTCGCAGAACCTGGTCAGCAGGTTGATGTCGTGGGAGGCGATCAGCACGGTGAGGCCCCTGCTCCTGCTGAGGCCCTTGAGGATTTCCATTATCTGGATCTTGTACTTGATGTCGAGATGCGCGCTGGGCTCGTCGACGAGCAGCAGCTTCGGTGTCTGAACGATGCCTTTGGCCAGGAGGACGCGGGCGCGCTCTCCGCTGCTGAGTTCCTGCAGTCTCCTGTTCGCGTAACTCGCCACCCCGAGGTCCCACATGGCATCCCCGATGAGCCTCTCGTCCTCCTCGTCCTCCCACCATATCGTCTTGATGTAGGGGGACCTGCCCAGTGCCACGTAGTCTCTGACGCTCAGCGAGAAGTCCACAGCGGTGTCCGCGGGCACGGTCGTGCATATGCGGGACATCTCCGACATGGACAGGTCGGCGATGTTCTGACCGTCGATCTCGATCGTACCACAGTCTGTTTCCATTATCTTGTTGATGCAGCGCATCATCGTCGTCTTGCCGGAACCGTTCGGCCCCATGAGGGCGACGAACTCCCCCGGCATGATGTCGAACGTGATGTTCCTGAGGGTGCCTTCGTCCTTGTAGCTGAATGCCACTTCCAACACCCTCAGCATGGGACGCCCCTCACATGGCATAGCGCTTTCCCTCCTTGACCATCAGCTAGATGAAGAACGGAACTCCGATGACGGAGATTATCGCCCCGATCGGGAGTTCCCCTACTGTGAAGCTCCTGCAGAAAACGTCTGCGACGAGTAGGACCACCGACCCCACTATCGCGCTGGTCGGCAGGAGCACTCTGTTGTCCCCGCCCACCACCATCCTGCAGAGGTGGGGCACGATGAGGCCGACGAACCCTATCACGCCGCAGAACGCGACACAGAATGCCGTGAGCACCGAGATCAGGATGAGCATGTTCCTCTTGAACTTCCTGGCGTCCATTCCGAGGTACCTCGCCTGGTCCTCCCCCAGAAGCATTATGTTCAGTTTCCTCGCGTAGACCAGGACGATCGCGATGATGAAGATGACGGGGATGGTGATCAGCAGCGTCTCCTCCCACTCTATGTTGGCGAAGCTACCGAACATCCATGATGTGATGTTCTCCATCTGGTCGGCGTTGAACGACATTATGAGCGTGGTTCCGGCGCTCAGCCCGAGCCCGATCACCGTTCCTCCGAGGACGTAACTCATGGCCTTGCCCCCGGCGGCCTCCGCCACCGTCATGGTGAGCGCGAACGCCAGTACGGCGCCCACGATCCCGGCGACGGGTACCAGCCAAAGTGTTGCCAAGGATGTGGTTACAAGTCCGCTGAGTGTCACCAGTATCACACCGAACGACGCTCCCGACGAGACCCCTGTGATGTACGGGTCGACCAAGGGGTTGTGTATGAGAGCCTGCATCACGGCTCCGGCCACGGCGAGTCCTGCCCCCACCATTATGACGGCCAGGGCGCGTGGCATGCGCAGGTTGTAGATGATCCTCCCGCTCATGTCCTCGGGGTTCCCCCATGTCGCGAAGATCTCGGACATCTGGTGCATGGCCTCCCCGAAGGTTATCGGATAGGAGCCCATGGTGAGCGAGACGACATACAGCAGCAGGACCACAACCACTCCCACCAGGACCAGGACGGTGGCCCTCCGGCGTATTACTTTCGAACCAACCACCTTGCCCATGACCTCCTCTTTCAGCTTGGTCTGGTCGTCCATGAGTATCACCAAAAGGGAAAATGGCGGGGCCTGCCCGCCGTTTGATGGTATCAGTCGAGCCACTGGATGCTGTCCTTCCAGTCTTCGTCGGTGATTATCATGGGTACATCGACGCCGAGCCCGTCTCCGCATATTATGGATGCGAGGAGAGCCTTACCCTCGATGAAGTGCACGGTGTCATAGGATGTGGCCTGGAACGGGGAATATTCCAGGCAGTAGATGCTGCCGTTCTTTATGGCGTCGATCTGGCCCATGACAGGGTCCGCCCTCCACTGGTCTATTACCTCGCTCCAGTTCAGATCGGTTCCCATGTCGTCGAAGACTATCAGGTCTATGTCTGCCGCGGCGATGTCCTCGGGGGTAATCGTTGCGAAACTGGTCTCGGATCTGAGAGAAATCTCGCATCCGAGGTCGCTGAGGACCTGCATCGTGGATGAGTTGTCATAGATGTAGTAGCTGCCGTAGCAGTAGCAGATGTGTGCGACCTTAAGGTCCGAGTTTCCGGACACGGCATCGGAGATCCTTGTGTCGGCGGAGGAGATCGCTGCGTTGATCTGGTCGGCCCTCTCAGACGCGCCGAGAGCGTCTCCGAGCATCTCGTAGTTCCTCTCGATGACGTCTATCCCGCTGTCGCTCCAGAGCACAATGACGGTCACGCCGAGCGACTGGAGCTGCGTCATCCTGGAAGCATCGGCTTCGAGCTGGCTCGCCTCCATGATGACCAGGTCGGGGTTGGCGGTGGCAACGCTCTCTGCGGTCCATCCGTAGAACGTGCCCACATTGGTGATGGTTCCCGCGTCGATATCCGACTGGATAGATGCGGGGTAGTCGAACTCGATGTCGATGCCGACCACATCCGAATCAACATCGTAGATTCCCGGGTCTGTGGTGGCCCCCACGAGCTGGGCACGGAATCCGAGATCGCTGATCATCTCGGCGGCGGTCACCGTCGTACTGACTATCCTGTCGGGTCTCTCCTCCAACTGTATGTTGTTTCCCATCGCGTCCGTCACCCGGAGGAGTTCGTCCTCTCCAGAGGATGAATCGTCGGAACCTTCTCCGATGTACGTGATCGCCACAGCTGCGGCGACAATCACAACTATCGCGGCCACAGCGACCGCAATCATCTGATTTCTGTTCATGGTGTCCTCCTATAGTTGGATGATAATGCCAACTAACTGTTGCCTTATTAATTCATAGAACCCGGGGATGCCCGATTACCATAGAGATTGGAAATTAGTCCCTCTCGCAGAGCTCGAACATCCTGTCAAGCATCATCAACGCGCCCCTGGCGCCTAGGAACGGCCTTCCTACGAACCTCATCCTGTGCGTCCCGGGCTCGTCGACGGCGATGTCGACTGAGCACAGTCCCCTCTTCCTGAGCAGTGCGGCAGTCTGGCCCGGACCGAAAACCACGTCGCAACGGACCGGTGTCAAAGCCTCAGTCATCGACCCCTCGCATCCTATCCCGGACAGGAACGTCACGAAGTCCGAAAGATAGTCCTCGTCCCACCAGTCCATGACCGCGATCTCTGCCGGGAACATGGCGAGGTATCCGTGGAGCCATCTGGCGAGGGGCAGTGCCGCGCTGCATCCCATGTCCATGGAGTAGGTGGCGCACCTCATCATAAGCCCGCGCTGCATGGACCCCTTGAGGATCTCGCGCGCCCTAGATTCGTGAGCGGACAGCATCTCCAGGGCCGGGGAGGCGTCGCGGCCGGTGGCGTCGGCCAGTCCGGTTATCCAGGACCTGGTTCCTTCGAATCCCACGGGGATGTCGAGGACGCGTGTGGGCACCCCAAGGCGTCCGTAGGCCTCGGACGTGCGTCCGCAGTACTCGGGAAGGATGGTCACGCAGACCTCCGCGGAGCCAGACGTCCTGACATCCTCTACCGAGCAGCCGGCCCCCACGAAGACGGGTTCCAGTCCCATGGCGCGGGCATATCCGCCCAGTTCGGATACCGTGTCCTCCCATCCGTCCATGGTGATCGGAATTCCGAGGATGTTGACCTTCCCAGGAATCCCATCTGTTTTGTGGCAGAGGCAGTGTACCAGATCTGCAATCCCGGCGTCGTATCCAGTATGGAACGGCTGAGACATGTGATTCTCCTCTTGGATCACGATGTCGCCGGCGAACGACGATCTGTACGCGGCGCCGTTGAGGTCGTCCCCGATCAGGGACGTCCCAGGGGACTGGACAACTAGAACCGCCTCCGCGTCGACCGTCGATAGCAGGTCCGACAGCTTGTAGTCCGCTCCGTTGATGTAGTCCTCGTCGTCAAGGTACGTGGCGGGGATGCGGGGTTCGGTGAAGTAGAACGGCCCCTCCTCTATGGAGAACGGGCGGACTATTGATTGGACGGACACGCCGCTGACGGTCATCCTGCATCCGCCGGGGCCGTGCAGCACAGCCGAGCACCCTCTGATGCTCTCGGCCGCCATCAAGGCCCCCCAGAATCCGTCCATCCTTACTGTGTCGATGCTCATCTCCACGCCTCCATAGCAGGGGCGTCCATGGCCCTTCCGAGCCTCTGCATCCAATCTACGATGCCATCCAGCCCGGGGTGTGGTGTGACAACCCTCCAGTATCTGCATCTGAGTCCCAGGTCCGCCATGCTGTCTGACAGCACGATGTCCGGGTTCAGCTCATCGGCATCTTCCTGCACCATTCTGGACAGGTACGGTTCCTTGTCGTCACAGGCCGCCTGTCCCATGAGCCATCTGTTGTAGGTGGATTCCCTGGTTCTAAGGACATCAATACCCAGGTCCTTCAGCGTGCCGAAAAGCCAACTGTAGTCTGAGGAGGGCCTGGTCACCACGACGGCAGTGTGTCCTTCGGTGCGTTTCCTTATAGGTTCAAGGCGGGACTCGTACTCCTCGTAAAGTTCAGTCTTGACGTTCTCCAGATCCCTGCCAGTCAGCTCCATGACCTCGTCAACCCACGGCGGGATGTTCACCATACCCTTCGGCAGGGACCTCTGCATCAGTGTGATGCCCATACGTCTGCAGGCGTCCTCACAGGTTAGTCTGCTCGTCCTCTCGTCGAAGCTTCTGACGGCGAAGGCGGCCCTCTTCATCTTGCGGATGTCATCCAGGGTGCATTCGCCGGGATAGCGTGTGTTGACTCTGAACCCAGTGTCGGACAGCAGGCGGTCCACGGAACCGTCCATGCACGCCATGTGGTCTGTGGCGGAGCGATAGTCCCCCATGATGTTTATCAGGCCGGGGTCCTTGTCATCGCAGTCATCGGCCAGGTCAACCATCCTGTTCACGACAGCCCTGATTCCGCCGGAGGCCGCTCCTGCGCCGATTCCGTCCACAGGCACGGGAATGACGATGATTCCGAGTTCGTCCGAGAGCTCTGCGCAGGCATCGACGATGTTGTCGCCTATGATCCCGGGGACGCACATCGAAACCACCATGATGCAGTCGTCTCCCTGCGAGGCTCTCCCCCTGACATGCTCCTTCAGTTCGTTGATACCTCCGAAGACCGAGGCGGAATTGTCGAGGCATGTGCAGGATACATCCTCCCATACCGATCTGCCGTCACCCTGGAGGTCCCTGAGGAGCGTCCTGTGGTCGTCCCGACAACACATCATGTACGCACAGCTTACAGGTCCGTGGATCACGGTGTGCACCCCTCTTACCATCCTCGTGTAAGCGACCGCCCCCATTCCAGCACAGGTCTTCAGGGACCAGCAGTCGTTTACCGGGTTTCGCATCCTGTGGTAGTCCAGATTCGGGTTGTCTGCAAGTGGGATCCCTTTGGCGACCATGTCCATCGCGTCGTCGTTTAGTGGGCGGGGGTATCTGAGGAGTTCGCGGTTGATGGATTTGAGTACGATGTCCTCGGCCACCTTGGACAGGGCCATGGTCGCAACCGATTCCGGGAACGCCTCGGCAACGGTCTTCCCCATGGCCTCGGCCTCAGCGAAAAGCGGGTCACGCGGTATGACGGAGATTATGGGCAATCCTGCAGCATCGGCGAAGTTGCGGACGTAACCGAACTCATCCGGCATCCCTCTGCTGTTCAGGACGATCCCCCCGACCCTGGGTCTGCCGTCGTCATAGTTGAGGAGTCCCTTCAGGATGTTGTTGGCTGCGTACAGGGACATGAACTCTCCTGAGGTCACGATGTATACCGCATCGGCGTAACCCTTGCGAAGCGGAACAGCGAATCCGCCGCAAACCACGTCTCCGAGGACGTCGTAAATTCTGAAATCGCCTTCCTGGTTCTCCAGGCCCGAGCTGTCGAGGAAGTCGAACATCGTCAGGATGCCTCTTCCCGCGCATCCAACGCCAGGTTCCGGGCCTCCTGCCTCTATGCATCTCACTCCTCCGGAACCCTGGAAAACCACGTTTTCCAATGATCTGTCCTCCTTGGGTGTGTGGCGCAGATAGTCAAGGACGGTGTTCTGCGTTCTGCCACCGAGCAGCAGCCTGGTGGAATCATGTTTGGGGTCGCACCCTATCTGGGTCACCTTGTGTCCAGATGTCGACAGGATGTACGATATGTTGGCGGTGATCGTGGACTTCCCGATCCCTCCTTTTCCATAAACAGCGATTTGATGCATCAGATTCCTCTTGGATGTATAATCCAATTATTTTCCATCTAATAATCTGCCATTCTTCTCGACTGATTACCAATCTTTTTTGATGATTGGCTTTCGTTGAAGATGCTTCGTACGTCGTCAAGACGGCAACAGACTGTTTTATAAGTTGGATTAATAATCCAACCATGATACTATGACGGTGGATTGGAAGGTTGCTCTGGAATCGGAACCAGTCGGGGAGCGCATCCACGTGGGTTCCATGTGCTGTGGAATCGAAGTCTACAGACAGAACAGATCCCTCGTGCTGATACCGGGACAGAAACTCAGGGTCCTCCCATCGGGACATTACAACAAGGAATTCGTACAGAATCCGAGCTCGATCGTCAACACCACCAGCATGGGTGAACGTGTCGAGATGTCGATAATGGGCCAGCCCCTGTCGGTCAACGACGAGTTCACCGCCGGCACCTTGGCAAAAATCGGATTGAATCCGGACACCTCCGTAGCATTCGGGACAGCCGCCCATATGGACAACGCATGTGTTACGACGGTACTCTCCGCAGAGGGGGTACGCGTCTCGGCGGCAGTTACCGGAGGAGTAAGAGGGAACGGCGGCAGGGCAGGGGACCCTGCCTCGTTCGACGAGTCCGAGAGACATTACAGTTGGAAAAGCGGAACGATTGTGATCATAGTGGCTGTGGAAGCGGCTCTTACGGACGGGGCGCTGTTCGATGCGATGCTGACCGCTACGCAGGCTAAGAGCACGGTCCTCCAGGAACTCATGGCCAGGAGCCTGTACTCGAGGGGGATTGCCACCGGATCGGGTACCGATCAGGTGGGTGTAGCCTGTCTGTCCAAGGTGGAGAAGCTGGTGACGTCGGCGGGACCATCGACGGACATCGGCGATGCGGTTGCCAGATGCGTGAGGGAGGCTCTGTTCAAGGCCCTTGACCTGCAATCCGGCATGAGTCTCCGCACGCAGTGCGACCCGTATGTTGCAATGTCGCGCATCGGCATAACCGAGGCTCCTGTCCACAATGCGATCAGGTACCCTGCGACGATGGGGGCCCTGAAGAAGGCGGAGGAGCGTCTTCGTTCGGATCCGTATGTCGCTGCTGTTGTTTATTCCGCAGTGAAGGTGGCAGACGATGTTCGTGCAGGCAGACTGGACATCCGTACCGGGAACTCCCTGGCCAGGGACATGCTGGTCGGAGCTCTTCTCGAGGATGGGGACGTCGATTACCTTGTCGATATCCTTTTGCAGGATTCCTCCACACCAGAGGAATGCATCTCCGTGGTTCTGGCCGCCGTACTCCGCAGGATGGCTTCCGAGGAGGTGAAGGGATGACGAACGAGCGTCTCATCTTCAAAAGCGGGAAGCACGACGCTCTCCTCACATCTCCCTGCGGAGGGTATTTCGACGGAATCAACTCGGTGTCCTTCGGCAGTTGCAGACAGGGCGGGGTCTCCGTCCCTCTGTACGGCAATCTGAACCACGCCGTGAGCAGCTCGGTGAGTTCCGGCCGTACGGAGGTGACCGCTATCGCGACAGCGGATCTGGTCTCTGGTTGCGTAAGGGCAGGGTACGGCATAGGTGCTAGCGGAGGTGGTGTGTCGGTCATACTGTCGATCGAGGCAGATATGCCACTGACCACCATGGCCCGTGCGGCGATAACATCCATGGAAGCTGTGACATGTGTGATGCAGGACCTCGACATTCGCGACAAGGAGGGTCGTCCATGCTCAGGTTGCGCGAACCTTTCCATGGCCGTGGTGCGCAACACCGAGAGCCCGCTTTATCTGAGGGGTGCAGGAAAGCATTCCCGTCTGGGACAGTTGATCGGGGATACTGTGTATGATGCTGTGAGGTCCTCGGCCGAACAGAACGGTCTCCTGAAACCCGGTTTCGGAGCGATGGACAGCCTAGGACGGGTCGGTCTGTCGCAGGAGGCCATTGCCGGAATGGCAGGTTGCGAAGACTCCGAACGTTTCAGGGAGGCTCTGGAGAAGGTGTCATCGGATGCCCGTGTCTCCGGTTTGGTTTCATCGATGCTCCAGTTGAACGACGAGATTTCGTGGGGGCTGATCCCGGAGGATGCCGGCCTTGCAGCAGCTTCGAAGATGATCGGTAGTGTCATGGGCAACGGCCCCTACGAGTCCGGGGACATACCCGGTATGATTTCGGAGGCGGTGTCCAGGGTCGTCGTCATGATGAAGTGATACGCATGAGGTCCAGCAACGGTGTGCATGGTAGCGGTAGGAAGGTCTCCCTGGCATACATCTCGTCAGGATACATGGATGCGGACTCCTTCACAGCCATGTGCAGGAAGACGGGGTGGATCGATGTCGACATCTCCGCGTTCTCGGCTAACGCCGAGGTTCTGGATTCCAGCGAGGAGTCGTTCGCAGAGGCGGTTGATGCTGTACGCGAATCAGATCTGGTCGTGATCCGTATGCACGGCGGATCGATCTACTTCCGGAAATTCGGCAGGATGATGGAGGCCATCAGATCAAAAAGGATTCCAGCCATGGTATGCAGCGGTTCTGCAGACGACCTGGAGGGTGAGGTGTCACGCGCCATGTTCCCGTACCCGGATGACGAGTACAGGCTTCTGCATGATTTCATAGACATAGGCGGTGAGAGGAACCTGACCGGGGTCGTGCTCTGGGCCTGCAAGACATTCGCCGGCGTCGATGTTGGGGTGCCGAAGGCGGAGATACCTAAGGCACAGGGCATCTATCGGCCGGGGGGTGCAAGGGGGTTCAGGGAGGCCGCCTATCTGCGTTCACTTGACCCGTCCAAACCGACCGTGGCGGTGCTATTCAACCAGGCGCAGTGGCTGAGGGGGAGGACCGCTCACATCGATGCCCTGGTGAATGAGCTCGAACGCAGGGGTGCCCAGACGATCCCTGTCTTCTTCGTGTCGACCGAGAACGGTAAACTGGGATCCCTGGGTCTGAAAGGGACGATCCGGAAATATCTGATGAAGGGCGGGAAGCCGATAGTGCATGCAGCCGTGATGTGCATGGGTTTCTCACAGACGGCGATGTCGGAGGGAGGCAGTGCCGGCGGAAGCGTTTTCGAAACGCTGGGCGTTCCAGTCATCCAGGCACCGGCGGTTTTTCGGTCCTCCCGCGAATGGAAGGATGATGTCAGGGGTCTGAGCTCCCAGGAGACATCCATGGAAGCCGTCCAGACCGAGCTCGACGGACAGATCATGTCGGTTCCGCTCCAGTTCATGGAACCTCACGGGGACAGGTTCTCGGTGTGCAGCGTTCCGGACAGGGTGGCGGCCGTTGCAGATTCCGCCCTTGCATGGTGTCGGCTTTCGATGCTGCCCCGTGGCGATGTCCGTGTGGCTGTGCTTATGGACATGCCAACGCCAGGCAGCCTTGGTGTATGCAGGGGATTGGACACGATGGAGAGCCTCTGCAGGCTTCTTTCAAGACTCTCGAGAGATGGTTACCGGGTATCCCGTGTCCCAACGTCGTCTTCCGAGACAGTGTCCATGCTGCTGTCCGGTGTGCCCGACGGATACGCGGGCGACGTCCCGGTCGGAGGGGTGCCTGTCGACAGAATAAGTCCCGAACGTTATCGCATATGGTATGAGAAGGTGCCGTACGGTGTGCGCTCCGCCATGGAACGTGTACACGGAAGGCCGCCGGACAGAGCTGCAGGGTGTGACGGCTCTTTCCCCATCGCAGGGGTCACAGACGGAAATGTCTTTCTCGGAGTGCCTCCCCAATGCGAGGGCGGGGTGCCGAGCCATGGGTTCCTCGCGTTCTATAGATGGGTGGAGGATGTGTTCCGTGCCGATGCGATCGTTCTTTTGGGAACAGGCGGCGGATTGGATGCCCTGGACGGGAAGGTCTGCGGTCTTTCGTCCGAATGCTTCCCCGACATAGTGCTGGGGCAACTGCCCGTCGTGCGTCCCGTCTGCATAGACGATCCAGCCGGGGCCGTCCGTTCCAAGAGGCGCATCCATGCTGTCACCCCCGGATTCCTGGTTCCTGCGCATGCACGTGCCGGAATCAACGGGGAGATGGGTCGTCTCGGGACCGCAGTGCAGGACGCCATCCTGGCGACCGCCAACTCCGGCAGTCCGAACCTGGATGAGGTGCGTTGCCTGATGGATTCAACGGACCTCTGGTCGGACATCGGCCTGGACCCGGGGATGGACAGGAGGGAGTTTCTCAGATCTCTGCCCAAGGTTTCGGATTACATCGCCGATCTGGTTTCCGGATCGGTGGAGGACGGACTCCATGTGCTTGGCCAGCCACCCGAAGGCGATATGCTCGTCGAGATGGTGAAGGGCATTATGTGCGGCCAGGGGACGGACGCAGCGTCTGTCGGTTCTGCAGTCACAGACATCGAGGAAGCCGGTTTCAAGTCCGGAAGTCGTTTCGGCGGTTCCCCTACCGGTTCTTCAGTCATGGGGGAATACGTCTGCGACGTCATAGTTCCAGGACTGGAGGCCGCAACGGAGGAGATGGAGTCCGTAGTCCGGGCATTGGAGGGCAGGTTCGTCTCCCCCGGGCCAGGAGGGGACCCGTATCGCGGCAATGTCCAGGCACTTCCCACAGGCAGGAACATGCACGGCATCAATCCCAGAAGGATTCCGGACGAGTCGGGGTGGTCAGAAGGCTCGGCCCTCGCCGAGGAGCTTGTCGCGAGGTTCGTGAAGGAGAGCGGCCGTTATCCGGAATCCATCGTTTCCGTGGTTAGGGCAACGGATGTCGTGGGTACGAACGGCATGGAAATCGCATGCGCATTGAGGCTGATGGGCATGGAACCCATATGGAGCTCATACGGAGGGGGCATTTCCGAGTTGAGGTTGACGTCGCTCGAGGAACTGGTTCGTCCCAGGGTCGCGGTGCGTCTATGCTCCAGTTCGCTGTTCACAGCCACATTCCCCGAGGCGTCCGATCTGATAAGCAAAGGCCTGGAGACGATGTCCGGTCTCGAGGAGACCCCGGATTCCCAGAGGATGAGGTCCGAACTCGCAAAATCGCAGACGAGCGAGATGTGCGGAATGCTCAGAGACGACGACCCCCTGTGCCGTCTGAACGTCCCGAACGGCAGCTGGGGGCATGTGGATGCGTTTCTGGCGACGGCTCCGAGGGACATACTCGGAGACAGCGAGTCGATGGTTCTGATGAACCTGGTCGAAGGCTCAGGGCGCGATGCCAAGATGTTCCTCGTAGATTCCCGGGGCAACAGACCCAGCATACAGACTGTCACGGAGGCGCTTTCGCGGAACCTCCGTACTAAGGTCCTGAGCCCTCGCTGGATCAAGGGGCTGATGCGCCACGGTCATTCCGGGGCCGCCGTCATGCCGTCGGTCACAGGAAGGCTGTTGCTCTGGGGCGAACGCACGGGCTACACGAAGCCATGGATGTTCCGTGGGATCGTCGAGTCCTTTGTCTTCGATGAGGAGGTCCGCACATGGATGATGGGGGTAAACCCGCATGCTATAATGGATGTGGTGTCGGACATGATCCGGGCCGCCGACCTTTACCTGTGGGCGCCCACAGGGCCTGAGATGCAGGGTCTCAGGGAGGTCTACCTTCTAGGGGAGGGCCTGGCCGAGGCAGGAGGTGAGGCGGATGTCCAACGCGGAGCACGAGTTCATAGACATGGCAGTGCCGATGGAGGAGATCGCGATTCACATCGAGAGGCTCAGGGCTGATCCGGACAGGGGGGCGAGAGGGGAGAAGGCGATAAAGAGGCTGGGGTTCGTTCAGCTCCGTTACCAGGGGTTCACCGTCGACAGGGCCGCATCGATTGTAGGCGTCAGCATCCAGACAGGTTACAACTGGCAGAAGGCATGGAACGAGTCCGGGATGGCTTCGGTAATGCCGAGGTACGGGGGAGGGAGGACTTCGCGCATGACGGAAGAGCAGAAGAACCTCCTAAAATCCGTTGTTGGCTCGGAGAGGATGACCACATTTCAAGCAAGGGATTTCATCAAGGACGAGTTCGGGCTCGAGTACAGTGTGAAGCAGGTTCATGTCATCCTCAACTTGCTTGGATTAAACCATGTGCCCATTAGACATGGAGCCGACGACACGGGCACATCCCGCATGAGATGGCAACCGTGACGCCGGCATGGATTCAGTTCACAGCAGTGGCATCGGCAGTTGCGACTAATTTCGAACTCATGGGAAGTCCATCATCATGTTCGCACCTGATTGCTCAAGCTATCAACCGATTACGGTTACATTTCCAAACCTTTTACTTACTTTAAACATGAACTACACTTTTCAAATTAGTTCGGTAATCGGAGCCTGATGGGAGGTCAAATGGATATATACTCCAACCAATCGAAACCTTGATACAAATGAAGAAGCGGCCGGTTTACCCGTTTTCAGCCATCGTCGGTCAGGATTCCATGAAGGAGGCCCTGATCCTGAACACAATCAACCCTCTCATCGGAGGGGTCCTCATAAGGGGGGAGAAGGGTACCGCCAAGTCCACCGCCGTGAGGGCACTTGCCGACCTTCTTCCGGACAGGAAGGTTGTCGCCGGATGCCCCTGCGGCTGTGAATGGGGCCGCTACGACGAGCTCTGTCCCGAGTGCATGGAGAAGCTCGACACAGGGGAGCTCACGGAGGCCAAGGTGCCGATGAGCGTAGTCGAGCTTCCTCTCAGCTCGACCGAGGACCGTGTCGCAGGCACGCTGGACATCGAATACGCCATAAGCACCGGTAAGAAGAAGTTCGAGTCCGGTATCCTGGCGAAGGCCAACGGCAACATCCTCTATGTGGACGAGGTCAACCTTCTGGACGACCACATCGTGGACCTCCTGCTCGATGCGGCCGCCATGGGTGTCAACTACATAGAGAGGGAGGGGATATCCTACAGTCATCCTTCCAGGTTCATACTGGTGGGGACAATGAATCCCGAGGAGGGCGATCTCAGACCCCAGCTTCTGGACAGGTTCGGTCTGGCTGTGGACGTTGCTGCAGAACACGACGAGGGCCGCAGGATGGAAATCATCACCCGTCGCATGGAGTTCGAGAAGGACCCGGAGGGGTTCAGGGACGACTACGCGGAAGAGCAGCAGAGGATCCGCGATGAGATCCTCAGGGCCCGTTCCATCGTGAAGGACATAGTCCCCGGAAGAGAGGTCGTCCGTGCGGCGGTCAGGATACCGCTGCATCTGGAGGTGGATGGTCATCGCGCCGATCTGACCCTGATAAAGGCTGCCGTGGCGTACGCCGCATGGTGTGGCCGCCGTGAGGTCACGCCGGAGGATGTGGTGCATGTATCTAAGCTCGTCATGCCGCATCGCATGAGGAGGAACCCGTTCCAGGACTCCAACCTCGACACGGAGGAACTCGACGCATGGCTCAGGAGCACCTTCGGGACGGAGTGAGGCCCTTCCCCTTCTCCGCCATAGTGGGGAACGCCAGGCCCAAGGGCGCACTGAAGTGTGCCCTGTCGTCCCAGGACATCTCATCCGTGCTCATTTGCGGACCCAAGGGATCGGGAAAGACTATTCTGGCCAGATCCGCCCCGGGGATAAGCGGGAGGAGGGCCGTGATCGTCCCACTCAACGTCGCGGAGGACGGGATCTTCGGCGGGATGGATTTGGAGGACACCCTGCGCGAGGGCAGGGTCAGGTCCTCCGCCGGCCTGATCGCAAGGGCCGACGGCAACATCCTGCTCATGGAGAACATAAATCTGTTCCCCGAGCACATCGTGCACCAGGTGCTGAACGCAGCGGAGACCAGGGCCAGCACGGTCGAGCGTGACGGCATCTCCGAGACCAGGGAGTCGTGCTTCCTGCTCATCGCCACCATGGATGCGGAGGAGGGAGGTCTTTCGGACCATCTGCTCGATCGTTTCGACATTTGTGTTTTCATGGACAGGATAGACGATGAGGACCTGCGTTCCGAGATCGTGGAGAGGAGGATGGCGTACGAGGCGGATCCAGTCGGTTTCTGCGCCCTTTATGCTGAAGCAGAGGCGACGACCGCCGCGGAGATCTCGAAGGCAAGGTCCAGGGTGAGGTTCGCAAGGGTCCCGGAGGGATACTGCGGGGCCATATCGGAGGTGTGCACGCGCCTGAATGTCGCGGGGCACCGCGGGGACATAGCCGTGATGAACGCGTCATGCGCCTTGGCGGCGTTGGACGACAGGGACTTCGCAAATCTGGACGACCTGAAGGAGGCGGCGGCGATATGTCTCGAGCACAGACGCAACGACTCCGACGAGAGGCAGGACCAGGAGGAGCAGGAGCTCCCGGAGCCGCCCGAGGAGGGCGAGGGGGAGGACGATAGGGGCGATGAGAATCAGCAGTCGCAGAATCCATCGGATGTGCCGGACGAGATGCCGGACGAGCAGCCCGACCTTCCGCCGCCGGCACCTCAGGACTCATCCCAGGAGGAGGTCTTCGCGATAGGTGATGTGTACCGCGTGATAGACTACATGCCCAAGGAGAGGGTTCCCCAGACCGGCAACAAGGCGGGAAGGCATACGGAGACGGCTTCCAACGATCTCAACGGCAGGTGTATCGGATACAGGATCCCACAGGGACGTATCAGGGACATAGCCCTCACGGCCAGCATACGCGCCGCGGCACCGTACCAGGTCCTCAGGGACCACAGCGAGCTTGCTGTCGTGCTCACGCGGGACGACCTGCGTGAGAAGGTGAGGGAGAAGTGCCAGGGCCGCAACATCCTGTTCCTGGTCGACGGAAGCGGATCCATAGGCGCGCAGCGGCGCATGGTCGCCGTGAAGGGCGCGATCCTTTCGATGCTGAGGGACGCCTACCAGAAGAGGGACTCCATAGGGATGGCCGTGTTCCGCACGGACCATGCGGAGGAGGTTCTGCCACTAACGCGCAGCATCCTCAAGGCATACCATGTTCTCTCCGAGATTCCGACCGGCGGCAGGACGCCGCTCACGCACGGTCTGATCAAAGGGCATGAGATCCTGCGTGAGCACATCTCGCGGGATTCCAGTCCTGTCATGGTTATACTGTCGGACGGTCGTTGCAACGTCCCGTACACGGCGGGGGAGAAGCCGCTCGACGAGATGTTCAACACCGCCAGGGCGCTCTCAGACTCCGGGATACGTTTCATCGTCATAGACACCGAGTGCGGAAGGCTCAGGTTCGGCATGGCATTGGACCTGTGCAGGGCACTAAACGGCACTTACCTTAAACTAGAGGACCTGAACGCCGATTGCATAGAGCGGTCCGTGCGTCTGGTCATGGATTCCTGAGTGATTTTCATGATAGAGATATACGAGAACGGGCCGAACGGCCCCAGCAGGGCGGTGAACGCCGTCTATCTGAGTGTAATGAACAGGGACGGAACGCTCCTCGGAAAGGACCTCGAGTCCATGGAGGGTCTGGACACGCGCGTGAGGATCGTATGTGCCGATTCCGAGGACATGGATTCCAGCGAGGAGGCCTTCCAGGGCCTTCTGGCGGAGATCAGGATGTGCGACATCCTGCTTGTGAACCTGCACGGCGACGAATCACATTTCAAGAAGTACCGGAGGATGATGGAGGTTGTGTCGAAGGCGGGGACAGACGTACTGTACGAAGGCTCCCTGCCGGAGTCCAACGCGGAGAACAGGCCACTGTTCAGGCACGGGGATGCCGACTATGCCAAGGTCAGGGTCCTGATGGACCTCGGCGGGGAGCAGAACCACCGCTCTCTGGTCATGTGGCTGGAGCGGGAGTTCGCCGGCATAGACCTGGCGGTTCCCGACCCCGTGATCCCACGCACCGAGGGGTTCTGTCATCCAGACTGGCCGGAGGACGCGGACCCGGAGGAGATGAAGAGAAGTCTGGACCGTTCCCGTCCGATAGTCGGTCTGATGACACATCAGGCCAGCAGGACAAAGGGCCGTCTGGGGCCAGTCCATGACCTCGTGCGCTGCCTGGAGTCCAAAGGAGCGTCAGTCATCCCAGTCTACTGCGTTTCATCTCCGAACGACCTGACGGGGGCCCTGGGTTCCGAGGAGGTCATACGCAGGTACTTCATGGAGGGCGACAGGCCCCTGGTCGACTCCGTCGTCATGGCCATGGGATTCTCCCAGATAAACATGAACAACGTGGACGGGAACCCGGATGCCCGGAACTTCTTCATCGATCTGGACGTCCCGGTGATACAGGCCCAGAGTATCAGCAGAGGCGTGTCCGACTGGGAGGAGGACACCATCGGGATGACGTCAACCGAGATCGGGACCAGCGTCGTCTGGCCGGAGTACGACGGACAGGTGATCTCCGTGCCGTTCAGCTTCACGAGCAGGACTCCCGGAGGGGATTACGAGGCCGTCTCGGTACCGGACAGGACCGACCGCATCGCCTCCCTGGCCGTCTCGTGGGCTCGCCTGAGACGCAAGAAACCCTGTGAGAGGAAGATCGCCATCCTGCTAAACATGTACCCGCCGACCAACGACCATGTCGGCGGAGCCTCGGGGCTGGACACATTCGAGAGCATAAGGATGTGTCTCATCGCGATGAAGGGGCAGGGGTACGTAGTGGACAGGATCCCCGAGAACGGGAACGAGATCGTCGGCGAGGTGCTCGCAGGGGTCACCAGCGATCTGGAGTGGGTTCCGGAGTCAGAGATAGAGGGTAGGGCGGCCGACATGATGGAACTGGAAGAGTACATGTCGTACTACGGGCGCCTGTCCCCCAAGGCGAGGGAGGGGCTGGTCCGCAGCTGGGGCGATCCGCCGGGACCCATATCGGTCCATGACGGGAGGTTCATAATACCCGGTGTCAGGAACGGGAACGTCTTCATAGGTATACAGCCGAACCGCGGTCAGCACGATCAGGCCGAGACCCTCTATCACGATCCGCGCGTGGTGATGCCTCACCAGTATCTCGCCTACTACAGATGGCTGGTCAACGACTTCGGAGCGGACATGGTGGTCCACATGGGGACCCATGGGACGCTCGAGTGGTTGCCAGGCAAGGGAAACGCCCTCGGGAGGGATGACTATCCGGACGTCGTCCTCGACACCATGCCCAACGTGTACCCTTACATAATCGACGATCCAGGGGAGGGGATCCAATGCAAGAGGAGGATCAACTCGGTCCTGATCAGTCACATGTGCCCCTCGATGACGCGCGCTGGCGGCTACGACGACCTGATGGACCTGGACGGAACCCTGCAGGAGTACCTCAACTCACGTGGTACGATGCAGGACGACAAGCGTGAGATGCTGGACGAGAGGATACACGAGCTCGTGCGCAGCCTGGACATGTTCAAGGAGCTGGGTCTCGACGAGAACTGCACGCGCGAGCAGGTGGACGAGAAGATCGATCTCATCTACGACTACGTGGCCGATCTGAAGGACGCTCTGATCAAGGACGGTCTGCACATCCTCGGGCTGGTTCCGGAGGGGGAGAGGATGAAGGAGATGGTCTATTCCCTTTGCCGTCTCAGGAACGGCTCCGTCCCATCGCTCAGGATCTCTGTAGCGGAATCGATGGGGCTTGACATGGACCGGCTCCTGGACGACCCCTCTGAATTCAACGAGAGGGAGGGAGTTGTCAACGGGACCCTTGTAGACAGGGTGGACGCCAGGTTCAACCAGCTCATAGACGCGTTCTACGATCTCGGTTTTGTCGGAGAGGAATGTCTGAAGGAAACAGAACGTGCATGCGGAACGCTGACCGACAATCTCAGGGAGTCCGTGACATACGTCTGCGATCACATCTACCCTTCGATCTGCAGGATGACGGACGAGGTCGACAACTACCTGCTTGGTCATGCCGGCAGGTACGTTCCCCCGGGCCCCTCGGGAGCACCGACCAGAGGGAACGCCCATTTGCTGCCAACAGGGACAAACTTCTACTCGGTGGATCCGGACACGATACCGTCCGAAGCGAGTTGGAGGATAGGGAAGAAGATGGCCGATCAGATGGTGGAGAGGTTCGTCCAAGACAACGGTCAGTACCCCGAGAGCGTCGGCATCGTCGTTTGGGCAACCGACACGATGAAGACCGGAGGCGACGACGTGGCCTACATCTTCTCCCTGATGGGTGTGAAGCCTACATGGAGCGCCGTCGGAGGCAAGGTGACGGGGTTGGAGGTCATCCCGCTGGAGGAGCTGGGACGTCCGAGGATAGATGTTCTGCCGAGGATATCAGGTCTGTTCAGGGATTCCTTCCCGGGCCTCAGCGACATGATAGTCGAGGCCCTGGATATGATCGCCGACCTTGACGAGGATGACGCGGACAACTTCTACAGGAAGCATCTGAAGGAGGACATCGGTCGTTACATCAGTGATGGCATGAGTCCGCAGGAGGCCAGGGACATGGCATCCATCAGGGTGTTCGGCGATCCTCCCGGACAGCACGGCAACGGGGTGTCCGTTCTGATAGCGTCCTCCAAGTGGGATTCCCTCGATCAGATAGCCGAGACGTACGCCACCTGGGGTGCATATGCTTACGGAGGCAAATGGAAGGGGCAGAAGGTCTCGACCGCATTCAAGACCCGCATCGGAGCACTCGATGTGACGGTGAAGAACCACAACTGTCGCGAATTCGACATGCTGGACATAGATGACGACTACGACAGTCTCGGAGGGATGAACGCGGCGGTCAGGACTTTCGGCGGCCACATGCCGTATTCCGTCATGGGGGACAGCTCCGACACCGACCGTCTGAAAACCAGGACTCTCGAGGAGGAGACCGCGTACGTCATGCGCAGCAGGGTACTCAACCCCAAGTGGGCTGAAGGCCTCAGACCCCATGGGTACAAGGGGGCCATGGAGATGTCCAAACTCACTGAGTACATGCTGGGGTGGAGCGCCACCTCGGACTGCATAGAGCCATGGATGTTCCAGAAGGTCTCGGAGGCGTACATCCTCGACGATGAATGGAGGCAGTGGCTGGATGAGAACAACCCGTACGCGCTCAAGGAGATGATCGAGGACATGCTCGAGGCGGTAGACCGCGGACTGTGGGAGGCGCCCGAAGACATCCTGCAGCGTCTGAAGGAGCTTTACCTGGATGCGGAGGGCCGCATGGAGGATCTGGGTGCAAGGGAGATGAAGGGATGAAGTCCACCATGGAGTACAGGGACAAGCGCTTCGCACTGGTGCTTGTGGACATCCAGAAGAAGTTCGGCTACTCTACCGATGGGTTGAGGAGGTCGACGGGTCTGCATCTGGAGAGGGTCAACGAGGCCATCCGCCTCTTCAGGGGGACAGGGAATCCCATAATCTATGTGATGTACGAGGGTGAGGGACACGAGGAGGTCAAAGTCGAGGACGGCGACTCCCTGGTGGACGGGCTCCTGCCTCCGACCGACGGTGACTTCGTCGTGTGGAAGACCGGAATGAACTCCTTCCGCAACCCGGAGTTGGCGGAGACGCTCGACAGGCTGGGATGCGACCATATCCTCATCGCGGGTATGGTCGCGCAGTACTGCGTCCTCGCCACGTACTTCGGGGCCTTCGACAAGGACATCAGCCCCTATATGCTGGAAGGGGGGCTGATGGCGACCGACGAGATCAACGTCGACATGGTGGAGAAGCTTTGCAAGACGCTCAACCCGGCTGAGATGGCCGAGAACGTCCTGTTCAAGGTATGGTCTTCAGAGTGGTGGTCTGGACCCGAATAAGGTGGCGGTCTCCATGGAAGTCGACGACATAGTTCTCAGTGTGAAGGGTCTTGTTGTGAAGTTCGGCAGCTTCGCAGCCGTGAACGGTATTGACTTCGATGTCAGGAAGGGGGAGATATTCGGGTTCCTTGGTCCCAACGGGGCGGGCAAGACCACGACGATCCGTACCATCACGACGATTCAGAGGCCGTCCGGGGGGAAGGTGTTCATAGACGGTCACGACACGTCCGTCGACTACCTCGAAGCCAGGAAGTTGATAGGCATAGCACAGCAGCACATCAGCCTCGACAAGGACCTCACAGTCCGTCAGAACATCAAGCAGCATGCGCTTCTGCACAAGATACCCAAGCCGGAGATGGAATCGAGGATCGCCGAGGCTGCGGAGCTGCTCGAGTTGGACGAGTTCATGGACCACAAGGTCCAGGACCTGTCCGGCGGTTGGAAGCGCAAGGCGTCCATAGTCTGTGCCATAGTCCACCGTCCGAGCATTCTGCTGCTGGACGAGCCAACGGCTGGCTTGGACACCCGTTCACGTCACATGCTGTGGGACCTGGTCCGTGAGCTCAACTCGCGCGGCACCACGATCTTCCTGACGACGCACTACATCGAGGAGGCGGAGTCTCTGTGCGACAGGGTGGCGATCATGAACCACGGCAGGATCGTGGCAATCGGGACCACCGACGAGCTGCGCGACAAGATAGGCAGGGTGGCCGTCGAACACACAACCCATTCCAACAGGACGGAGGTTGGCTATTTCCCGGACCGTGAGGGCGCGAGGGGCTACGCCGCCACTCTCGGTGACGAGTATTACAACATCAGACGCACAACCCTGGAGGATGTTTTCCTGGAGCTGACCGGGGAGAGCAGGGGGAGGCTGTCATGACGGGACCGTTCCAGATCCTGGATGAGACGTACAGGGTCGCATGGGGCGACCTGGTATACATAAAGGAGAATCTGCCGGAGGTGCTGGTGTCAGGGCTCGTGGGGCCGCTCCTGTACCTTCTGGCGTTCGGGTACGGTCTCGGAGGTAGCATGCAGGGAGGCAGCGAAGGCTATCTGGCGTTCATCATCCCTGGTATCATCGCTCTCACTACGCTATCCGCCACGTTCAGCACGGTCTCGATGAAGATCCTGATTCAGAGATTGTTCTACATGAGCTTCGACGAGCTGCTGCTCTGCCCAGTCCGCATATCGTCCATCGTTCTGGGGAAGACCGTCGCAGGCGTTGTCAGGGCGCTCATCAGCTGCTCGGTCATAATGCTCGTCGGACATCTGATCTCCCCGGACGTGTCCTTCGACCCGCTCGTGCTGGTCGCTGTCGCCGTCGCAGGGTTCACGTTCTCCTGCTTCGGAATGCTGGCCGGGATGCTGACGAACAAGACCCAGAGGCTGACGATGTTCACGAGCCTGGTCATCATCCCGATGACCTTCCTTTGCGGTACCCTGTTCAACGTCTCGGCGCTTCCAACAATGGCGTCCTGGGTGGTGTACATGCTCCCGCTCACTCACGTGAGCGAGATAATGAGGGGCCTAATGCTAGACACCGGCGTCCCCGTGGACTCGGCGGTCATCCTGGCGGCCTATGCGGCCGTGTTCTTCTGCGCATGCTGTTGGATGATTAGGACCAACAGGTGCCGAGGGCGGTTCCAGATTTCACAATCATGCTATCAAGGAGGAAACAGAGAATGTTCCAGATTGCTGTGTACGGCAAAGGCGGGATCGGCAAATCGACGATCTCCGCGAATCTGTCGGTCGCTCTCTCCGACCGCGGGATGAAGGTCATGCAGATAGGTTGCGACCCCAAACACGATTCGACCAGGCTTCTCCTGGGAGGAAGGACACAGGCCACAGTTCTGGACTATGTCCGTGCGGTGCCTGTAGGGAAGAGGAGGCTGGAGGATGTCGTGCAGGAGGGTACCGGAGGGGTGCTGTGCACGGAGGCCGGCGGGCCCGAACCCGGGATAGGATGCGCCGGGCGCGGTATACTGACGACGTTCGACGTCCTCGGAAAGCTCGGCATGGACACATTGGATGCCGATGTGCGCATCTACGATGTCCTCGGGGACGTGGTCTGCGGAGGGTTCGCCGTGCCGTTGAGGTCCGAGTACGCGGACGCCGTCGTCATCGTGACGTCGGGGGAGTTCATGGCCATGTACGCTGCCAACAACATCATGCGCGGTATGAGGAACTTCGACACGGGCAGCCCCAGGCTGCTGGGGGTGGTTCTGAACTCCAGAGGTGTCGAGGGCGAGGATGAGCTGGTCCGCCGCTTCGCCGCGGCCGCCGGCACGGAGGTCATCGCAACGATCCCCCGCGACAGACTCTTCGCCGAGGCTGAGTCCAGGGGGCACACAGTGGCCGAGCTTTTCCCGGAATCGCCAGCGGCCGTTGCGGTGGGAGCAGTCGCGGACAGGGTGGTCTCGGTGATGGAGAGGAAGGCGGATCTGTACGACCCCCGTCCGCTGGACGACGACCAGCTGTCGGACCTGGCGGCCGGCCGGCCGATAAGGTCCGGGTGCCCGGGGTCGATGAAGCGAACCGGGTGCGACGGATGTTGCAAAAGGTCAAGCATCCGCGACTGCAGGGTGATGAGCTCGTGCGCCGCGTACGGGGCCGTCGCCGCCTATCGGAGGCTGGACGATGTGGCCGTCGTGATTCACGGACCTATGAGCTGCGCCTATCTGATGGAGACCACCAGGGCGAAGGCCGTGCTGAGCCTTTACGAGGATGGGATCTACGATGGCGTGCCCAGACGCAACGTGTTCTGCACCAGGATGGACGACAGTGCGTCGATCTTCGGGGGGAACGCCTTCCTCGAATGGTCACTCGGAGACGTGGCGTCCAAGGGATACAGGAAGGTCGCTGTGGTGACCACCTGCATGCCCGGGATCATCGGCGACGACTGTCTCAGCGTCGTGGACAGGTTCGGCCGGGAACACCCCGATATTGACGTGCAGCTCGTCACAGCGGACGGGGACATCGCAGGGGACTACAACGACGGGTTCATGCTCGCTGCCGAGACGATGACGTTCATGATGGATCCGGACGTCGACACGGACGACGGGATGGTGAACCTTGTCGGCACGTCGTTCTTCGACCTCGGCACCAGGAGGAACATGTCCGATCTGGACGCCATGCTCTCCGCATTGGACCTCAGATTGAACTGCAGGTTCCTGGACGAGACCACCTCGTCATCAGTCGAGGGGTTCTGCCGTGCCGGCACGGACGTGCTCGTCTCGGACTCCATGTTGAACAGGTCCATGATGTCGGTGGTGACCCGCAGGACCGGGAGAGTTCCGTTCGATCTGCCACTCCCGGTGGGATTGCACGAGTACAGGGAGTGGATGACATCCATGGGTTCGATGCTGGGAAGGGAGGATCGGGTTAAGGATGCCTTGGACGTCGCGGAGAACGAGTACTCCGCATTCGTATGTGAGGGCGGCCATCGTCTGGATGGCAAGCGCGTGATGGTGGCAAGTAAGATGGGAGGGAACCTCGGATGGCTGTTGGATCTCCTGTCGGACCTGGGTGCCGAGATGATCCTCGCCGCCCAGTTCGGTTCTGCCGGAGGCACGTCCCGGAGACATCCTGAGATAGTACGGGACTACGCGATGGAGTCCATGGCCAGGGACATGGAGGAGATGAGGCCAGACCTCCTCATCAGCGACATCGTGTTCACGACGCCCGATGGGACCCGTTTCGCCAAGCTATCCAAGACGGGGGTCGGCTACAGGCAGACCCTCAGGTTTGCCAGGTACCTCTCGGATTCCATGAAGCTTCCGGAGACCGACGGGTGGAGGTGCCTCCCATGAGGTCCGTACCGGACGGTCTCACCGGGGCCATCATGGCCGTAGAGGGGATCTCCGACTCCTGCGTCTTGCTACATGGGCCGGGAGGCTGTCGCATCAGGCATATGGTGCATTCTTCGGCCACGTATCCGAGGGAGGGCAGGATATTCGACATCGACTACTCCGAGCCATATTTCTACGGATATCCGAGGGTTCCTGCAACATACCTCGATGAATACGATTACATAAACGGGGCCTTCTACAAGCTAAGGGAGGGTCTGGAGGCGGTCCGTCAGAGGAGCCCGGGGTTGGTCGCGGTCCTCAACTCCCCCGGTGCAGGGCTGATCGGGGACGACATCCGGAAGGCGATGGACGAGGGAGGGTTCGAATGTCCCAATGTGTTCCTGGAATGTCCGACATCATCGACACCGATGCCGAACTCCGTCGGTTCGACGCTGAGGTCGGTGATGGAGTCCCTCGCCCCTGTGCGCGGAAACGTCAGAAACGGCACCGTTGTGCTTCTGGGCCTGTCCATCATAGACAAGGACTGGATGTCCGCGAGGGAGGAACTGTCCGGATACCTGACTGATATGGGTCTCGAGATCATCTGCTGTCCAGGCGCAGGGTCATCAACTGCTGAACTTTTGGCGTCTGTGGATGCCGAGTTCGCGGTTGTCGTCTGTCCGGAGATGTGTGAGGGGCTGTCGGAATTCTACTCCGATATCGGTGTGACCGTCATCAGGTCCGAAGCCGGTGCTCCTGTGGGGCTGGATTCCACGGAGGCGTGGGTCTCGAAGGTTGCCGAAGTCACCGGGCGCGATCCCGCGGAGGCACTTGCCCGCATATCGGGGTGCAGGGCACGTGTTCGCGAGAGGTTCTACGGTATGAGGTACAATTCGGCCCGGATAAGGGGACTCACATTCTCCATCGCCGGAACGGCATCCGTGGTCAGGCCGTTGACCGAATGGCTGTACAGGTTCCTGGCGATGGCACCTGCCGCCGTCACCTGTGACGACGGAGGGGATCCCGACGAAGTGTCCGCGCTAAAGGAGTTTCTGGATTCAGTCGGTTACGGCGAGGCATACGGGCTGGAGCCTGAGGCCGGGTGCGATGTGGTCCTGTGCGATGGGATTACCTCTTGCACGATGGCGCTGAACGGAGGCTGCAGAATCGGGATACCGATAGGGTATTCGTCAATGGGACTGGATGATATGATCCCTCGTCCGGTATACGGTACGGGAGGGGTGCTCTACATACTGGATGAGATCCTTCACGGGGTCAGGGGTTCGTGACAATCCGTCTTCCGGAGGACTGTACGTTACAGAGGCACGAGATTGCATGGGTGTCGTCCGCATAATGGGCCGGCAGTCTTCGCGGCATCTGTGGCACGGGCCTCCTCTGCCACAATCCGGTTCGGTACAGTGGGACACGCTCGAGTCTGGCGATACAACGGCATCATCCGAGGGTTTGTAAACGGTGATGATTCAGGTGAAGTGGTCAATATTAGCCACTCCGTGCCATTCTCGATCCACGAGGTCGATCGTCTGGGATCCGGAGATACGTGCGGTTCGATTCCTCATTCCCGAGGTCTGTTCTCAATTCCATCGGGATATCTGATGAACCTTCCTGTTCCGACGGGTTGGGCGCGGTCGATGACGCCCCACGGCCACTCATCGTACTCGTTGAGCCTGATCTCATCGAGTCCGGCGCGGACCTCCTTCAGAGTCGGAAGATAGACGGGTCCGAACGACGCCATCTTCTGGCCTATCGGGCGGCCCTCCAGAAGCCAGAACACGGACGGCTCCCCGCCGTTCTCGATGGAAACCATACTGTTCTCGAGGACCTTCACCCTGTTCTCTGCCTCGACGGGGACACCCATGACCGTCGCGTTCCCGCCGGACACGTAGTACAGGTTCCTGGAGGCGCCTTCGACGGCAGGGTCGATCTCCAGCTTCGATCCCGGCTCCATGGCGAACCTGACGATCCTCACGCCGTTGTCCCCATGGGACCACGACAGTCCGCTCGGCGATGTGGCGGAAACCCCTCCGAAGCTGCCGCAGATGACCTTGGCGGTCCATCCGTCGCCTGACGCCTTCTTCACATCAGAGGCCCACACGGTCCTCACGGAGTTCTCCCCGTTCTTCATCTCGTTGGGAAGGTTCAGCATTATCTGCGTGATGTCGTTGGGGTTCCTGTTCTCCTGGTCCGCCAGGGGGTACATCTCGCAGTGGCTGTATCTGGACGAGGCGCAGACCCACTGCACGTCCCCGAATCCAAACCTGCCCTCTATCCCCATGTTGTCGAAGTGGTCGACGTACCCCACCTCCGCCAGGGTGACGGTCTCGTACCCCCAGTGCGCGTGCATGGGGAACCCGGGCACGACCTTACCGTGATACATCCTGTACCCGAGTCTCTTCTCGTAGTCCCTGCCCAGGTCCCTGCCGCCGATCTCCTGCAGGGGAGGGGCCTGCTGCCTGTTGCCTGCGGGGTAGTCGTCCTCGTGGTGCGAGGCGAAGATGAACGGGTCTTCGGTGTCCCAGTGCATTCCGATCCTGGTGACCTTGACCGGTCCTGTGGGTTTCCTGGAGAATAGGGCCATGGGTGGGAAATCACGGCTACCGATATATCGGTATGGTAGAAGGGCCGCCTGACAACGGAAGCTGTACGGGTGAAGTACATGTGGTCGGTGGTGTCCTAATCGTGCGTGCCATGCAATGATTTCCGGCGGCCCGAATATACGAGTATCTGTGGATATTTAATAGTTGGCATATACATCCAACCTCTGACATCATAATCAGGACAACGGATTATGGAAGAAAGGTGGGCCGACAGGTGTGTTCCCGGGACCGTTGACCTGAGGATGTGATGACGGATTCGGAGGTCAGCGGTTCTCTCTCGACCCGGCAGCGTTCCGTCCCCTGCCAGCCCATGGGCCTGTCTTCTGAGGTGATATTTGAACAAATGCCCGAAAATCGGTGAGAATAGGAACGGCTCAGGAAAATCATGGTGTTCTGGTAACTACAGGAGCCATCGGCAGTTTTAAGGGAGTTGCGCCCGTTGCCGATAGCCATGCCAGAGGGTACCCGTCTCAACAAGTACATCAGCGAGGCCGGCGTGGCTTCCCGCCGTGCGGCCGACAGGCTGGTGGAGGAGGGGAGGGTAACCATCAACGGCAGGGTCGCGGTCCTCGGGGACAGGGTCTCGGAGGGGGATGTCGTGGCCGTAGATGGGAAGCCGGTCGGAACCAGGAAGGGGGACGTCATCCTGGCCTTCAACAAGCCGAGGGGGCTCACCTGCACCTCGAACCCGGACGATCCCGACAACATAATCGATTTCATAGGGTATCCCGAACGCATCTACTCCGTCGGACGTCTGGACAAGGACTCCGAGGGTCTGCTGATCATGACCAACAACGGCGAGCTCGCCAACAGTATCATGAGGTCGAGGGCCGAACACGAGAAGGAGTACGTGGTCAAGGTGGACCGCAGGGTCACCGACGAGTTCGTGAGAGGGATGTCCAACGGAGTGCCCATCCTGGACAGGGTCACCAAGAAATGCCTCGTCGAGAGGACCGGCGACAAGGAGTTCAGGATCGTCCTGAAGCAGGGTCTCAACCGCCAGATAAGGAGGATGTGCGGGCATTTCGGATACACCGTCCTGGAGCTGAAGAGGGTGAGGGTCATGAACATCGAGCTCGGCGACCTGCCGACAGGGAAGTACAGGGACCTGACCGAAGGCGAGAGGGACGAACTATTCAGGGAGCTGGGTCTTTGACGGAATACAGGATGCTGAGGGCCTCCGACATACCGGAGGCTGTGGCGATCTCCAAGCTTCAGCTTGGTGTCGACTATCTCGATGATGGAGATTTCGAGGATGCGATGTCCGATCCCGGACAGTTCTGCGTCGTCGCAGAGGAGGACGGCAGGGTCGCCGGATTCTCCATCTGCCAGGTGTTCGGACCGGAACTGGAGGGGGAGAAGCTCATGCTCCCGGACTGCCCCGAGAGGGACGTGGTGATGTCCACCCCGCTTACCGGCCTTCTGGATTCCGTGGCCGTTTCCGCCGACTTCAAGGGAAGGGGGATCGGGACGGAGCTCGGACGCAGATGCGTCGATGAGATGAAGGCCCGCGGATGCGGCATCGTCTGCGCCATGGCATGGAAGAACATCCTCGGCGTGACCAACATAGCCAAGGTGCTGGAGAGGCTGGGTCTCAGGGAGACCGTTGCCATCCAGGGGTACTGGAACCAGATGGTCGACTCCCCGGAGGGGCACGACTGCCCCATATGCGGAGCACCGTGCAGGTGCTGGGGCGTGTTCTGGTACAGGAACATCTGACCGGTGTCATGGGGCCAGAGAGGTTATCGGGACGACGAACACGCCGTCCGGACGCCTGTATGCATAGGTGGTCATTCCGCAGACGACGCACAGGACGGACGGGGGGGCACCCCTCGTCGGTGAAGAACCTGTTGATCCTCAGGAGGTTCTCGGCGGCGGAGTCTATCTGCCCTGCGCCGAGCTTTATCTCGAATGCACCCCATCTTCCATCCTCCAGTTCCACGACGGCATCGATTTCTCTCCCGCGACCGTCACGGTAGTGGAACAGATGTCCTCCGAGGTGTTCCGTATATATCCGAAGGTCATGTTCGCACAAGGCCTCGAAGAACATTCCGAGAGTGTTCAGATCGTTTTTCAGCATCTCGCGGTTCAACCCCAATGATGCTATGGCCAGCGACACATCGGTGAGGTGTCTCTTTGGACTCTTCCCGATTCTGGCATCAGATCTGAGGTTGGGACTGAAACTCGGGATGTCATCTATCAGATGCATACGGTACAGGCAGTTCCAGTATTCTTCGTACGTATCACGGGAGATGCTCTCGTTGTCGTTCTCCTTCATGTCCGACATGATCTTGGCAGAGGATGCGAGAGTGCTCTCGTTGCGGGAGAGGGATCTGATAAGCATCATCATCTTCTTCTCGTTGCGGTTCCTCTCATCCATGGTTGCGGCATCTTCCGAGGCATGTTCGATGTAGTCCTTGGCGGAACTGCCGAGGTCGGTGTCGTATCCTATCTCGCTCGGCCACCCTCCGCGGATGCAAAGGTCGATCAGACGGTCCAGGCTGACATTCCCGCAGTCTCTTGTCTCGATGCCATCATCGAACAGTTTCCTGAGGGAAACCGTGCCGTCGGAGTCACCGCTCTCGAGCAATGTCATGGTGCGCATTCTGACTTTCCCAATGTGTCCCGTTCCACTGTGGATGACCTTATCGCGTCTGGGGATCGACGACCCTGTGAGGATGTACTGCCCCTTGTCCCTGGATTCATCCACGGAGTTTCTGACAATGTCCCATAGAAATGGCAATTCCTGCCATTCGTCGATGAGGTGGGGCCTGTCTCCCTTCAATGCGATTCTCGGATCGTCTCTGATGATGTCCCTCATCGGTATGGGTCCGCTCATGGCCGTTATCTTCGTTTCGCTGTTTGCATGGTTCTCCGCTGTCCAGGTCTTTCCGCACCAGCGAGGCCCCTCTATTGAAACAGCACCGAATGTCCTGAGTTTCTTCGGAATCACCTCGTCAATCAGTCTCGGGAGGTAGCCATCGGGTCTGAGGGTCATGTCAAAAGGATTGTTTTCATAATAATAGTAGGATTTCCTCATAATAGGTAGTAAATTTTCCATCAGTCAATTAGTAGATTTTTCACATACTCACTAGTACATTTTCCACGTATTCATTAGTAGATTTTCCACACACTGACTAGTGGATTTTTCACGAACCCTCTTGTGACCGTATCGGGGAACGACGAGTAGAACGGACGGTCTGGCTCATCCGATTCTCTGCTCCAGCCACGAGGCTATGTCCTCGTAGACCTGCCCGCGGTCGGTCTCGTTCAGAATCTCGTGTCTCATGCCGGGGTACAGTCTAACCTCGGGGGACAGTCCGATGCCTCTGAGGTCGTCCGCCGCCTTGTTGACACCCTTGCCGAAGTCGCCCACAGGGTCATCCTGTCCGGAGACGAACAGCACCGGGAGGTTCCTGGGTATGCGGTCGAACCCCTCCTTCTTCTCGATCCTGCGGATCATCGTGAACAGGTCGCGGTAGGCGGCGTCGGTGAACTGGAAGCCGCAGTCTGGGTCGGCATCGTACGCCTTCAGGGCCTCGGGGTTGGCGGCCAGCCACCTGTTGGGAAGGTCCGGGGCGTCGAACCTCTTGCTGTAGTTCCCGAACACGATGTCGTTGAGCATCTGGCTCCTGTGGTGGTTGCCTTTCACCATGCAGAGCAGCTTGGCCATCGTGAGGGCCAGCGAGACCTGGTACCCCGCCTGCTGCCCGGTTCCCATTATGACGGCGGCGTCCACATCATCCCCATGTCCGGTGAGGAACCTGCGAGTCACGAATGAGCCCATGCTGTGCCCCATGACGAAGTGCGGGATCCCGGGCAGGTCGTCCCTCATCCTGGCGTTGACCCTGGCCATGTCCGACACCAGCATGTCGTCCCCATGCTCCTCGGCGATGAACCCCTTCTCCTCCGATGTGCCTCCGTGACCGAGGTGGTCGTGGCCGTAGACCGCGAAACCCCTTTCCGTCAGGAACCCCGCGAAGTCGGAGTACCTGAGTATGTGTTCCGTCATGCCATGGACGATCTGCAGCGCAGCCACGGGCTCGCCGGCGGGCATCCACCTGTAGCAGTTGAGCTCCTCGTCCCCGCGGGAGGAGGCCATCTTGAAGTTCTCGGGAACCATGTTATCGGACCGCCGATGGTCGTCGGGGCAGATATTGTTACGCCTTCCTGAGGCGGACTATCAGAATCTCCGGCGTCTCTCTGCCCGGCAGACCGGTCTCGCGGAGCCCGTCCACGGAGAACCCGGCGCGGAAGCATGGTTTGAGAAGGTCCTGGAGTGAGCGGTGGTGGTAGTTCTGTCTCACAGGCTGTCCCGGGAGGGCGTCGCCCTCGTAGGAGTGGCCGGTGAGGTACCTCTCGGTGAGGGTGACGAAGCACGGGTGCTGGGTGGAGAACACGAACGCTCCGCCGTCGGCCAGGAGGCGGTGGACGCAGCGCATCAACACGTCCAAATCGTTCATGTCCATGACGGCCATGTTGCAGACGGCGCCGTCGTACCCGCCCGGAACGGACAGGGACATGAGGTCATCTTCGTCGCAGGCGTCCGCGACGCGGAAGTCGATGCTCCTCCCGTTCACGTTCCTGCGTGCTCCGGCCAACGAGACCATCCTCGGGCTGAAGTCCACGGCCGTGACGGCCGCCCCCATGTCCGCCAGGAACGCCGAGTAGTTCCCGTTGCCGCAGGCGATGTCCAGGATCCTCTCGCCGGGCGAGGGGTCGAGCAGTTCGGTGACGGCCGGCCTCACCAGTTCGCGATGGTAGACGTTGGATTCGTCCCCCATGTAGTCGTCCCAGTACTCGGCGTTCGTCTCCCAGGCGTACAGGTCGGGGTTGGTCCTCGGTGCGTCCATGCCTCCGGAACGATGTAGCCTATCTAAATCCGTGTCCATCCTTGTATACGGGTGAATAGAAAATAGCGTGTTATTTTTGTGAGTAAAAGTATTAATGTGAAACCCACAATCATCGTCCATGCGCAGAATCGCGGTTTACGGCAAGGGCGGCATAGGCAAGTCGACCACCGTCGGGAACGTCTCCGCCGCCCTGGCCGGCCGCGGACTGAAGGTTATACAGATAGGATGCGACCCCAAGGCTGACTCCACCAGGATGGTCGCCGGCCACAGGATCCCCACCGTCCTGGAGACGATGAGAGACAACCCGGACCCCGAGCTCGAGGACATAGTCTTCGAGGGGAGGGGAGGGGTGCTCTGCGTCGAGTGCGGAGGGCCCAGACCCGGGGTCGGATGCGCCGGCCGCGGGATCATCGCGGCGTTCGAGCAGCTGGAGGAACTCGACATGATCGGCGTCTACAAGCCGGACGTGATCCTCTACGACGTCCTCGGCGACGTCGTGTGCGGAGGCTTCGCCATGCCGATCAGGAACGGCTACGCCAGGGACGTGTTCGTCGTCACCTCGGGTGAGATGATGGCCCTCTACGCCGCCAGCAACATCGCCTACGCGGTCAACGACCTCACGCACGACGGCTACGCAAGGCTCGGAGGCCTGATACAGAACTCCCGCGGGGTGAAGGACGAGGACGAGCTCGTCGACAGGGCCGCCGGGGAGATGGGGACCTCCGTGATCCACAGGCTGCCCAGGGACCCCGCCGTGCAGAGGTGCGAGGACAGGGGCATGACCGTGGTCCAGGGGGAGCCCGACTCCGACATGGCCGCATCCTACAGGGAGCTGGCAGACAAGCTGCTGGCAGCGTCCGAGGACAGCTCGGGCGGAATGAGATTCGAGGGTGAATGAGATGACCAAGACTGGAATCATGATAGCCGGCCACGGCTCGACGATGGCATACAACAAAGGGGTCCTGGAGATGCAGGCCGACCTGCTCAGGACCAAGGGATTCGATGACGTCTACGTCGGGTTCAACGAGTTCTCCATCCCCTCCATAAGGGAGACCGCGGAGGAGATGGTGGAGGACGGTTTCGACGAGATCATAGTCCTCCCGTTCTTCGTGGCATCCGGTCTCCACGTCACCAGGGACATCCCGATGAAGCACTTCGGGCTTCCCAGGAACTGCACGGACGGCACCGTCGAGATCGAGGGGAAGCAGGTCCATGTCATCATCGACCAGCCCTTCGGGGAGGACCCCAACCTGACGGACATCCTGGCGGAGAGGATCGAGGAGCTCAGGATCCCCGGCAAGGACACCAGGGTCATCGTGATGGGGCACGGGTCCAGGCTGGATTTCAACTCAAGCGTAGTGGAGCTCAACGCCAGGCGTCTCGAGGAGAGGGGCTACGGAAAGGTCTACGTCGGTTACAACGAGTTCAACGAGCCCAAGATCGAGGACGTGATCCCCGTGATGATCGACGACGGGGCCGAGGAGATCATCGCCCTCCCCCTGTTCATCTCGCTGGGGAAGCACCTCACGATGGACGTCCCCGGGAAGCTCGGCATCGAGGACTTCTCCGACGGCGGCATCGTGAGGAGGAACGGCCGCGAGGTCGAGCTCAAGTACGCGGTCCCCGTGGGGGCCGACCCCAGGCTGTGCGACGTCCTGGTCGAGAAGCTCAGGAAGTACCAGTGATACCATGCGCGTACTCGTTCTCGACATGGTGCACGGGGGAGACCTCCTGGCCAGGAGGCACCAGGCGGAGGGGGACGACGTCACATGTGTGGACGTCTACGGCATCTGCCCCCAGTCCAAGAAGGACGAGCTGGCTGCCTACGACATCAGGGTCGCGGACACCACTCCCGCCGGGAGGTACGACATGACGGTGATGCCTAAGCACTGCCCGAGGAGGTTCATCGGAGACGCTGAGCCCGGGGAGATAGTCACATTCAGCCAGGATGTCAAGAGGTTCATCGACGACACCAGGTTCAGGATCGAGGTCACCGGCGTGAAGGGCAAGACCAGCGCCTGCTATCTCATATCCAAGATGCTCCACGACTCGGGGAGGACCGTGCTGCTGCACTCGTCCAGGGGCGAGGGCCCATGGACCGACGACGGCCACCGCATCGACAGGAAGGTCAGCATCGCGCCGCCCTATCTGATGACCCTGGCCGCCGGCGACTACGACGCGGTCGTGTGCGAGGTGTCCCTCGGAGGGTCCGGGAAGGCTGACATCGCCTGCATCACCAACCTTGTCGAGGACTACGGAATCGCGAAGAACACGTTCAAGGCGTCCGAGGCCAAGAGGGACGTCTTCACCGACCGCGGGACGAACATAGTCCTGGAGTCGGAGAGGGAGTTCTGGTCACAGTACCACGACGGCCTCGTCGGCTACGGCGGAAGGGTCAGGGTCCTGTCCAGGCCCGCCCTGGGCGAGGGGCTCAGGGTGAGCGTCGACTACGACGGCGAGTCGGAGGTCACGCTGGACGGCTCGTACATCGCCACCGAGTACATCGGGGCCATGGACCTCGCGCTGGAGGTCTGCCACAGGATGGGCGTCCCGAGGGAGTCCGTGCTGAGGTCCCTGGAGACGTTCAGGGGCGTCCCCGGGAGGGGCGAGATCCTGCACGAGGACGGGAGGACCGTGGTCCGCGAGAGGAACCCCGGGATATCCCACATCTCCATCGGCAGGACGCTGGAGTGCCTCGGCGAGATGGGCGCCCTCGACGGTGCCATGGTACTCCTGGACCCGGTGAGCAGGAAGGTCTGCGACAAGCTGGACAGGGACCAGATCGAGAGGGTGGTGGCGGAGCACGGCGTCCCGCTGGTCATAACCAGGGGCGACGGCGAGAGGCCCGGGATCCCGTCGGACGTGAGGCTTCTGATCGAGTTCGTCAAGGAGGGCTACCAGTGAGGAACGTCATCCATCCCCGTCCGAACCCCATAGTCGCCGCGATGTACACGCTGCGCGACATGGACGTGGACGTCATCGTGGAGCACGGTCCGTCCGGCTGCTGCTTCATGGCATCCAGGCCCCTGGAGGACGCCAACGTGAGGGTCGTCACCTCCGGCATGAGGGACAACGACCTGGTGTTCGGAGGGGAGGAGCCCCTCATCAACACGCTCAGGCAGGTGGAGGAGAAGTTCCACCCGAGGACCGTGGCCGTCGTCGGGACATGCGCCAGCATGATCATCGGCGAGGACATGGCCAAATCGATAAAGCGCGCCGGCATCGACGCCAACGTGTTCCCTGTGGACTGCCACGGGTGCATGGGCGACAACACCCGCGGGGCCATCAGGGCCCTCGAGGCCGCCAGGGACGCCGGCGTCATCGACAAGGAGGAGTGCGACCGCCAGATATCTCTGATGAAGGCGGCCACCAGGCTGGAGAAGAACGTCGGCATGGCCTCGAAGGACTACATCCAGCCCGCCGTGAGCCCCACGAAGATGCACGTGTGCAGGAGGATAGTCGACGTCCTCTCCGGAGGCGGCAGGGTCGCGGTGGTCATGGACGCCAAGAAGGAGCTGGCCTACCGCTTCGCAGACATGTTCGAGGCGGTGGACCGCGCCAGGAGGATGCTCGGAGGGGAGACGCTGTTTGTCGCCAACATGGAGCCCGACAAGGGACTCCCGAGGATCAGGAACTACTGCGCCGAGATCACCGCCGACCTGGCATCCAAGGGTGTCACCATCGACAGGCTGATCGGCGGGCTCGACGAGTACGCCATCGTCGGCGACAGGATGAAGGAGGCCGTGGACGGGTTCGGACCGGACCTCACGATCATCCTGGGGATATGCCACGCCTACCCCGGCATGGGGGAGGACGACATCCTCATCACGGACCAGCCCAGGCAGCTGGCAAACTATCTCAACCAGGGGTGCCGCTGGGCGGTAGGGGAGATCTCCTCCCACACCATGGTCATGGGGGCCCACTCCATCGTCCCGCTGGAGACGGCGGACACGCTGAGGGAGATGCTGGAATGAAGGGCGTGGTCCTGGCCGGCACGGGCAGCGGCGTCGGCAAGACGTCCATCACCACGGGGCTCATGTCCAGGCTGTCCAAGTCCATGGCGGTCCAGGCGTTCAAGGCCGGCCCCGACTTCATCGACCCCATGTACCACACCGCCGCCACCGGCAGGAGGTCGAGGAACCTCGACTCCTTCCTGATGGACGACGGCACCATCCGCAATCTGGTGGGTTACGCGTCCAGGGACGCCGACATATGCGTCGTGGAGGGAGTCAGGGGCCTCTACGAGGGTCTGAGGGGGGACGAGGACATAGGCTCCACCGCGTACCTCGCCAAGCTCCTCGGTTTCCCGGTGATCCTCATCGTCGACGCCCGCTCGCTCACCAGGAGCGCCGCGGCGATCGTCAACGGCTTCAGGGCCTTCGACCCCGACGTCCGCATCGCCGGCGTCATTCTGAACAACGTGTCCGGGAGGCAGCACAGCGACAAGCTGCGCACGGCAATAGAGCGCTATTGCCCAGACGTGCAGCTGGTGGGGATGATTCCGAAGAACCCGGACAAGGCGTTGGAGCAGAGGTACCTCGGACTCAAGACTCTGAGGAGCTTCGCGGAGAGGGAGATCACGCCCCTTCAGGAGCTCACCGAACCGATCGACCTGGACAGGGTCCTTGACATAGCTGAGTCGTGCCCGTCGGAGCTGCCCACCGCGTCCCCGTACACGCAGAGGGACTGCGGCCTGAGGGCGGCGGTCCCCATGGACGACTCGTACTGCTTCTACTACAGGGAGAACATCGAGTGCCTGGAGGCCTCCGGGTTCGATGTGACCACGTTCCGCCCAACTGACGGCGATCCCCTTCCCGACGCGGACCTCTACTACCTGGGCGGGGGATACCCCGAGCTCCACGCGGAGATGCTCTCCGCCAACACAGACTTCCTGGAGGGCCTCAGGGCCGAGGCCGGGAACGGCAGGATGGTCATCGGGGAGTGCGGCGGTCTCATGAGCATGTGCAGGTCCATCACCGACAAGGACGGTGCGGTCCATCCCATGGCCGGGGTGTTCGACGCCGAGGCCAGGATGACCGGCGTCCGCCACGGACCCACATATGTGATCGCCGACGCGGAGCCGACGAACCCCGCGTTCTCGGGTACGGTCCGCGGCCACGAGTACCACTACTCCGACGTATTCCCCCAGGGAGGCGCCGAGTTCGGCTTCTCCGTGAGGAGGGGCCAGGGCATCGCCGATAAAATGGACGGTCTCATCTGCGGGAACTCCATCGGCTCGTACATGCACCAGCACGCCCTTTCCGAGAGGGACTGGATCGGCAGGGCGGTGGACAGGATCTTGTCGGGGAGCTGAGGAACCTTTAACGTGTCTCCCGCAGGTCATGTCTCCATGACCTCCGTCATATACGTCAACATGAACACCTGCAGCAGGACCGCCAGGGTCTCTGTGACCAGGAGGGACGACGGCGACCTGGATGTCTCCATCGAGTCGGACTGCGAGAACGTCAGGAGGTACGCGGAGCGTCTGACGAGGATGACGGAGATGGACGTCATCGACTTCGCGCACAGCGTAGTCAACAGGGAGGGCGTCCGCGACCCGCTGACGGCGACATGCCTGGTGCCCATGGGGGTCGTCTACGCAGCGTCCATGGAGCTGGGCATGATGTCGAAGAGGATGGGCGACTCCGTCCACGCGGACGAGATCGTCCTCGACAGGTGCCGCGAGGCCGATCGAGGGCGCATCAGTTCTATATCGCGCACGTGATTACACGTCCAGATTCTCATGAACACGACGATCAAGGCAATCGCGCTCGCGGCGGTCATCGCTCTGGTAGCGGTGACTCTCGTGTCGGAGGACTCGTCGGCGGTGGAGTTCACCGATGGCGGGTTCGAGTACAGGACGAGCGGAAACAACGCCACGGTGATCGGATGGGAGGGTGATTCATCTGAGATCACGATACCCGACACGGTCACGAACGGCAGCACGACATACAACGTCACGGCGATAGGAGATGAGGCCTTCACGGGCTCCGACGTCACAGGCGTGGACTTCTCCAACGCCACCCATCTGACCTCCATCGGTGACAGGGCGTTCTTCGGTCTCGACATAGCAGAGGTCGTTCTTCCCGCATCCCTGACGAGCCTGGGGGACGACGCTTTCTCCGGCAACGATGCCGTGGAGACCGTGGAGATCCCGGCAAGACTCTCCACATACAGCCACTCCTTCGCCAACTGCTCCAGTCTCGAGAGCATCACGGTGGCCGGCGGCAACAACCACTTCAGTTCCTCGTCCGGAGTACTCCTCAGCGAAGACGGGGAGACTGTATTCCAGTATCCCGCCGGAAAGTCCGGGAACTTCCAGGACCCTGGTGTAACGACCATTCGTGAGAAGGCCTTCCAGGGTTCATCCATAACGACCTTCACGATAACCGAGGCCATAAAATCCATCAGTGACGGTGCTTTCGCGGACTGCGACGCGCTTACATCGTTCGTCATGGCTAGCGAACAGACCAACAGGACATTCGCTGTGAGCAACGGTGTCCTGTTCACGGACAGCAACAAGACTCTTCAACAGTATCCTGCAGGAAAGACTGACGCTTCGTACACGATTCCGACGGGCACGACGGAGGTCTCCCCATATGCGTTCATGGGTTCGAAAGTGACTTCCGTGACGTTCAATGCGAGTCTCAGGACGATAGGGGCAGAGGCTTTCAGCGGCTCATCCATCACGTCGCTGACGCTCAACAGCGGACTCACGAATGTAGGCCAGGGTGCGTTCTCCGATTGTGACGCACTTACTCAGGTATCAATTCCCTCATCCGTCAGGAGCCTTGGAAATTATGTTTTCGCGGGCTGCACAGCGCTTGAGACGGTGAGCTGGGCCGCGACCACATCCGGAAACAACTCCATAGGTGCCTATGCGTTCTCCGAATGCACCTCTCTCTCATCGATGGAGATCCCGCAGAGGACAACGACGATAGGGATGCACGCCTTCGAGGGATGCACCTCGCTGGCCTCCGTGACATTCCCCGATACAGTGGACATCATCGGCGACTATGCATTCGCCTACTCCGGACTCGGGGCTGTCATTCTCCCCGAAGGAGTGAACGATCTGGGCGATTACGCATTCGCGGGCTGTCCGTCGCTGACGGAGGCCACGCTCCCTTCGACCCTTGACACGATTCCAGTCGGCGCCTTCTCCGGATGCACCTCGCTGTCCAAGGTCAACTTCGCCGAGGACGGTCTCGAGACAGTCGGTGTCGGTGCGTTCCAGTCCACCAGGCTGACCTCTGTGTCCTTCCCTGGGGGCGTGACTGCAATCGGGGACTCCGCACTGGCGGACTGTCCCTCGCTCGCATTAGTGACCCTCCCAGCGTCCCTCAGGACCCTTGGAGACCGTGTCATGGAGTCATGTCCGTCCTTGATCACGATCAATGTCGCCGAAGGGAGCACAGCGTTCTCATCCGTCGACGGGGTCCTGTTCGGGAACGGAGGGAATGTCCTTCTGAAGTACCCCGCAGCTTCCACCGCGACGTCGTACGAGGTCCCGGAAGGCGTGACCAGCATCTCCGCGGCGGCCTTCGACCATTCGCTCAACCTCACCATGGTCGACATACCCGCATCCGTCACTGCGATCGGAGAGGGCGCGTTCGCAGGCTGCTCCGGCATCAGGGAGATCCTCATCGCCTCGACCGAGCTGACCGTCGCCGACGGAGCGTTCGACCTGAGCGACGGCGGTGAGCCCGTGTCCGTCGAGATCTTCACGGACCTGGAGCCCTTCGCAGAGAGCGCCTTCGGGGACGGTGTCACGGTCACCTACGACGAGTACAAGAACTACGGCATCAGGAGCACGGACGAGCTCCTGGGCGACGCCCTGATATGGGTCGTCGTCGCCATCGTGCTCGGCATAATCTTCCTGGCGATCTCCGTCAGGAAGATCAAGGCCTGAGAAACAAATTACGCCGCCTTCGGGCGGCGGCTGATATTCCCTCAGGAGAGGAGGTGCCTGAGGGCCATCATCGGATGCGTCAGCATCCTCGGCCCGCTGTATCTCATGACTGCCCTTATGCGTTCGCGCATCTCGGGGCTGTAGCAGTGGATCTCGCATTTCGAGCATCTCACCTTTCTGTCGCGGAGCGGGCACGAGTCTATCCTGCCGAAGGCGTACACGAGGAGTGCGGAGCATTCCGGACACAGGCCGTCCCTCCTGCCGTGGACACCGCGGCAGTACATGCCGACCATGGTCTCCACGGTGTTCTTCTCGCGTGCGGTCACTGATTGTCTACCGGCCATGCGGCTATCACGCGGTCGGATGCAGATAAGGGGCTCGTTGTTTCCGCAACGTGTCTCACCGGTCGCTCTCGAGTCTCCTGTAGTAGGAGTTCGCGGTGTACAGGGCCCCGGCGGGGTTGTTGGCCAGCACCCTGTCCTTGGCGACAAGCGTGGTGACGGGGGCCTCGGAATGGCGGTAGAACAGGCAGTCGTGTCCGACGCAGAGCCCCATCATGATGTTCAGGTCGGTTTCCTCGTGGTTCAGGACCTCCGCCTGGAGGATCGGGTTGCATGTGTTGGGCCCGACCTCGCAGCATTCGGGGTCGATGCCGACGTCCGTCTTGAGTACCATGCCCGCCTTGCATCCGGCGCCGAACACCTCGAACCCGTGGGAGCGGAGGATCCTGGCCAGGGTCCTGGACTCGTTCAGGAGGCCGACGCAAGTGGCGATGCCGATCCTCCTGTAGCCCATGCGCCTGGCGAACTCGATCGTCTCCTGCACCCGGCACCATCTGAGATATCCGTCGTGCTCCACCGTCGCGGCCGTCCTGAGGATGTCCGCCTCCTCGCCCTCGGCGTAATGGGACAGCGAATCCTCGAGGAGCCCCTCGGGCATGTTGTCGGTCAGGCAGAAATCCGGGCGCTTCGCGCCCTTGCCGTCGCAACCCTTCGTTCCGCAGTCCACGCACGAGCGCCTCTCGTCGGTCATGGGGTCTCCGAGGGGGTCTCCGCATATGATGATTTGTGTAATGCCGTAGATACGGGTGCATGGAACATGTCACAAGGGCGTTCTACGACGGGGACCCGGAGGGATACTCCGAATCCACCTTCGGGAACGACGTCTCCGACATCAGGCGGCGCTTCCTCTCCCGTCTCGATCCCGGCGCCAGGATACTCGACCTGGGCTGTGGCTCCGGCAGGGACACGCTCGCATTCAGGGAGACCGGGTGCGAGGTGGTGCCGGTGGACGGTTCGGAGGGGATGTGCCGTGTGGCATCGTCCAATCTCGGTTCGGAGGTCAGGCGCCTGGACTTCCTGGAGCTTGACTACGAGGACGAGTTCGACGGCGTCTGGGCCTGCGCCTCGCTGCTCCATCTGAAGGCCGATGAGGTGCCGGTCGTCCTGGGACTGATCCGCAGGGCCCTCAGGGTGGGCGGGGTGGTCTATGTGTCGTTCAAGGAGGGCACCTTTGAGGGGTTCCGTGACGGACGCTGGTACACGGACATGACCGTGGATGGACTCGTCAGGATGGCGGGGGATGCTGGGCTCCCGGCCGAGGACGTCTGGCTGAACACCGATCCCCGCGGCACCGTCTGGGTGAACGCCATGCTCGTCAATGTACGAAGCGGTTCCTGACGGTCTGGCGAGTGTTTTATAGACACCCAGGCTCTCTGGAGTAGTATGGCATTCGATGGCAGAGCAGGCATAGTCGACATCGACGAGGACGAGCGTACCGTGATCTTCGACACATACAGGCTGAAGAAGATAACCGGCACAAGGGTCGCGCCGATCCTGGGCATGAGCGAGTTCGCCACCCCGTTCAAGGTGGCATGCGAGCTCGCCGGTCTCTACCCGGGTGACAAGGCCAACAAGTACATCGATGCCGGGAACATCCTGGAGCCGGTGCTGAGGGAGTACCTGGGCACCAGGGTCAACGCCATGCTCGGAGAGGTCCTGGACGTTCCCGAGGGCTCCAAACTCGCTGTCGAGGAGCCCGTCCCCAAGGAGCAGTGCGGCTACGACCACTTCCACAACGAGAAGGTCTTCGGAGGGATGGTGGACGGCTACATCCAGCTGGACGGGAAGAGGAAGTACATTCTGGAGATCAAGACCTCCGGGGACAGGGAGAAGTGGAAGGACGAGCAGGGCGGTCTTACCAACGTTCCCATGTCATACATGCTGCAGGCGTCTCTGTACGCCCAGCTTTCCAACCTGGACAGGATCGTGTTCCTGGTGGGGTTCCTCGAGGAGCCTGACTACGACCGTCCGAAGCAGTGGGTGCCCACGCCGGAGAACACCTACGTCATCGTGAAGGACAGGCTGGACATGACCGGGTACATGCAGCAGTGCGTCGACTGGTACAACGAGTACATGAAGGGCGGATACACCCCCGAGTGGAGCGACTCCGAGGACGACCAGGCGGTGCTGAAGTACCTCAAGGCGTACAAGCCCGGGGCGAACAAGAAAGAAAAGGCGCTGAGTGGCATCCCTCCTCGGCGGAGGGTCGCACCAAGCTTTATCCAGCCTTACCCCGATTCCCATCCAGTGATATTATGAACGAGCTGTTCACCAGAGTCAGCGTCAGGGACTTCATCCCCGGCAAGGTAGAGAAGGACAAGGTCGACCGCATCCTGGAGGCCGCCATGAACGCACCCTCCGCCAGGAACCAGCAGGCCTGGGAGTTCATCGTGGTGGACGACCCGGACTACATAAGGGAGCTCTCCAAGGTCACACCCTACGCGGGACCTGTCGGAAAGGCCCCTCTGGCGATCGTCGTCCTGGGCAACAGGGACCTGATGTCCGCCCCGCAGTTCTGGGAGCAGGACCTGGGCGCATGCACCGAGAACCTCATGCTCTCGGCCACCAGCCTGGGGCTCGGCTCGGTGTGGATCGGGGTCGCCCCTGTCAGGGAGAGGATGAACGCGATCTCCGACATCTTCGACCTCACGGAGAACCTCATGCCCTTCTGCATCGTCGCCGTGGGCTACCCGAAGGATAAGCCCGAGCCCCACAAGGACAGGTTCAAGCCCGAGAGGATCCACCACAACGGGTACTGAAAGGAGCGATCCAAACCGGTCCGGTGCTACCGCCCGGGCCGGGTCTTTCCCTCTTCTCATTTCTAATGACATGCGCCTGGCCACAATCATTCCTCTGAATGCTGTCAGACCATCACGATGGCGATCGGCGCCAGTACCAGCAGCATCAGGACGTTCACGGCGGTGTAGTGCCTGAGGTACCTTCCTGGGCCGTCCCTCTCCTCCCTCATGTAGATCCTCAGCGACACGATGCTCGCCATGGACGCTATCGGGGTCCCGAACCCGCCGACCCCGATCCCGGCGAGCAGCCCCTGCCAGTCCGTGGTGAACTCCGACAGCAGCACCGACGCCGGCATGTTGCTGGTCACCTGGCTCAGCGCCATCGCGGTGACCGTCGGGTCCCAGGTCATCAGGTCGCCGAACACCTGCCTCACGGCGTCTATCTGCGCCATGTTGCCGGCGAACACGAACATGAACGCCATGGTCAGCAGCAGGCCGTAGTCCACCTTCAGCAGGGTCTTCGGTCTCACCAGGAGGATGGAGGCGACAGTCAGCACGATCGTGACCTGGTAGGGCACCCATCTGAGCACGGTCGCCACGCACAGCGCGAACAGCACCACGGACACCGCCAGCAGCTTCCTGTGCTTGAGGGCGTAGGTCTTCTCGAACTCGATGCTCACCCTATCGCGTCCGAACCTCAGGGACAGGGCCACCACCACGACCAGGCCGACCAGGGTCAGCGGGAGCATCACGGAGAAGAACTCCGTCATGCCCACGTCGTAGTTGGACGAGATGTACAGGTTCTGGGCGTTCCCGAACGGGATGGACATGCTCCCAAGGATTGCCGCGACCGTCTGCAGGACCACCACCGGGACGATCAGGTCGCTTCTTTTCGCCATCCTCAGGACGAGTATCGCGAACGGCACGAAGGTCAGCAGCGCCACGTCGTTGGTGATGAACATGGCGCAGAAGAACGGCAGCAGCACGAGCAGCAGGCATAGGACGGTGACGCTCCTGCTCCCGCCCAGGATGCGCTGGGCCAGGATCTTGAACACGTTGCACTTCTTGAGGCCGGCCACCACCGCCATGAAGCAGAACAGGATGCACAGGGTGCGGACGTCGATGTAGTCGGCGTACCCCCAGGACGGCGGCACCAGGAACATGGACGCGACCGCGAGGACGGCGGAGGCCACGAGCACCGCCTGGCTGCGGAGGAACCTCTCCGCCCTGTCCTCCAAGGTGTCGTCGGGATCCCAGAAGTCCATGCCTTCGGATGGCGGTCCTACGTATTTTACATAGACGGGGTCAGAGCGCGTTCAGGACGCAGTATGTGGCGATCAGGACGGCCACCATGGCGACGTTGGCTGCGGTGAACCAGGCCAGGTACCTCCTGGTGTCCGCGCCCTTCAGCTTGGAGTAGAACCCGAGGGATATCATGCTGGCCATCGATGCGATGGGCGTCCCGAAACCGCCCACGTCCACCCCCACGAGCAGCCCCTGCCAGTCGTCGGTGAACCCGGACAGCAGCGTGGCCGCCGGGACGTTGCTGATGACCTGGCTGACTCCCAGCGAGGCGAGCATCGGCTCCCACGACATGAGGCCCTCCAGGGCGGAGCTGACGGCGTCGATGTGGGATATGTTGCCTGTGAAGACGAACAGGCAGACGAAGGTCAGCAGCAGGCCGTAGTCCACCCTGGCGAGGACGCGGCGGTGGGTGAGGCCGATCGCCAGGACCGTCACCGCAAGCACGGCCTGCCAGGGGAGGACGCGCAGGACGGTCAGTATGCACAGGGCGAACAGGACGACCATCAGCGCCAGGAACCCCCTGTGGCGGACGTCCCTGTCCCTGCTGATGTCCACGTGGACCTCGCGGGTGGCGAACCTGGCGCACATCAGGCACATGACGATCCCGCCGACCACGACGTACGGGGCCAGTAGCGCCACCATCTCGCCTGTCCCAATCCCGTACCTGGAGTAGATGAACAGGTTCTGCGGGTTGCCGAAGGGAAGCAGCATGCTCCCGAGGTTGGCGGCGACGGTCTGCATCACCACCACGGGGAGGATCGCCCTCCCCTCGCCCGCCAGGCCCAGGACCAGGATGGTGAACGGGACGAAGGTGATCAGCGCCACGTCGTTGGTGATGAACATGGAGCAGAAGAACGGCAGGAGGATCAGTATCAGGCATAGGGATCTGAGGCTGCGCCTCCCGGCCAGGAGGCGGGCGGCGACCGCTCCGAAGAGGTGGCACTCCCTCATGCCCGCCACCACCGCCATGAAGCAGAACAGGATGCAGAGCATGCGGACGTCGATGTAGTCGACATACTCCCCAGACGGGGGCACCAGGAGCATGGACGCGACCGCGAGGACCGCGGAGACGACCAGGACAACCTGTCCCTTTACGAACCCCGCCGCCCTGGCCCCCACGGACTCCGCGCCCTCCATGGAGACATCACCAACCGTGACCGATACAAACGTTTTGGGGGGTGGGGAATGTATATGAACATGTTCGCGATACCACTTCACGGTGTTAACATGACAGTCAAAGAGGATGTCATCAAAGCCATGAAGGAGGCCGGCAAGCCCATGAGCGCCGGCGAGGTCGAGAAGGCCACGGGCATCGACAGGAAGGAGATCGACAAGGCGTTCAAGGAGCTCAAGGCCGAGGGCGCCATCGTGTCCCCCGTCAGGTGCAAGTGGGAGCCCGCCCAGTGAGGCTTCCGGGGACTAGGTCCCCGAAACCCGTTTCCAACATCCTTTTCCGTCACCGTCCACAGGTTTTAACGCCACTGAACCGATTTTCGGATGGCAGGTCTTAGGGTCTTAAACTTGCTCATTATATAGTTTCAGAAGGATGCATGCTCGATGAAAGGGGATGCACTAGCCAACATGCTAAAGGACCGCAGGATCCTCGTCATCATCATCGCGGCGGTAGTCATCATCGCCGCGGTCGCGGCATACGTTGTGCTGAAAGATGATGGTGGCAACGGAGGTTCCGACGATCCATCCGACGGACTTACGATAGACAACGAGAGGACGATCTCCGAGGACATGGTCATAGAGGGAACCCTCACGATCGGCGAGAACGGAAAACTCACCCTCACGGACGGCGCCGAGATAAAGATGCTCGGAGCAAACGCCAAGGTCGATGTGAAAGGAACTCTCGACGCCACGGACGGATCCATTACGTTCGTGAAGCAGGAGGAGGACGGCAGCTACACGCCAGTCTACCAGAACGGAAACGGTGAGACCAGGTCGGTCACGTCCACAGGGCAGCTCATCATGACTCCCAACGACTTCGCCAGCCAGGACTTCCTCGGCAATATCACGGGAATAATGTATTTCGCCAACGGGGCGCTCTACGTCAATTCCGATGAGTTCGTCGTTCTCACGACTGCCGCCAATGCGGCTGCCGCCAACAGCGACGTGGAGATCTTCGGAACTGTCAACGAGAACTCGAACATCACGATTTCGAACTCCGAGGAACTCACCATCATGGACGGAGCGAACGTGACTCTGGGAACAATCACACTCAGCGGAACTTCGACCGACAGCCCGATTATCGACGCTACCGGTAAGCTCAGCGCATCTGTGACCGCCACCGGAGCGGGAACCCTCAAGCTCGTGTCTGTCAATGGAATCACGATCGATCTGGACGTCACCACATCCGGATCGGCGACCACAACGGAGATCTCCATAGACGGAACACTCTCCGGTGCAGCATCCGTGACAGGAGGAACTATCAACGCAGGAACACTCACAGTCAACGGAACTGGTAACACACTTGCCGTCGATTCCGGTGCGACACTGATACTCGGCACAGGATCCACCATAACCGCAGGAGCCTCTGCAGATGGAAAGACCGCTGCCATCAGCGTCGCGGGCAACATCACTTTCGATGGTGGCAACATCAGGGCTGCAGGCACAGTCAAAGCCCTGCTGAACGTCACGGGAACCATGACTGTTCTGGATCCTACAACCATCGACGGAACGGTCAATCTCAACGGAGTGATGACCATCGGGGAGAAGCCTACTGATTTCACGAAGGTCAGCGACAACAATGCTACAATAACAGCTTCCATTATTCTGGGGGCAGATTCCTACATCAAGGTCTACGGGGACGGGAACTTCACGCCATCTGGTACAACCAAGATCAAGAGTACGGTATTCAACGTCAACGGAAAGGAATACATGACCGTTTACGCTATTGAAGGCGATGTCGCAATATCCGCTGTTCTGAAGGATGAGGCATTCGTCAACGGCTCCACCTCTGTTGCCGCTATGTCTGATTTCAAGAACTGGAATCAGGACGAATACTACCTTGGAGAAATGTTGGCCGACAACAAGAACGTCGGAGAGTCCGACTATACGGAAGTCAACTACCAGACATCCACAGTAGATGTCAAGTTCACGATTCCTGCAGGCATTTCTGTGGAAATCGGAGTTCTAAAAATTGAAGGAAATGATACTGTAAGGCTTGTAGTCGAACATGACTATGCCTTCAAGATTAACGGCGGTACAGCGAAATATAATGGTTCCGACGTATCAGAAACGTTCAAACCTGTATCCGGGACAACAAACGATTTCGTAGTGACTGCAGATTCCACAGTATCTGCAGCTTAAACCTATTCTTTGTGAATTCTTTTCCTCCCCACAGGGGAGGCCCAAACACCTTAACCCCACTTCTCCATTACTCCCAACATGCAGAAGAACAACGTCAAGATCATGGCCGTCTCCGCGGTCGTGATCGTGATCTGCCTCCTCGCCTCATGGCAGTATTCCTCCGTGGACGGGGATTCCGACGACTCACGGCCGTTCGCCGAGGGTCTGGTCGGAGGGGACGCTGCGGCCGCCTACGAGCTGCTCGCCCCCGAACTCAAGGCCGAGTACGAGCCCCTCGGCGGTGCCGAGTACTTCGGCATCCTGCTGTCGACCCTCCAGTACTCCACCGAGCTGCAGTACGGCCCGTACGTCTCCATCGGGGAGACCTACTCTCCTGAGAACGGTATCTCGTGCACGCCGATGACTTACACCTACTCCGGCGCCCTCGTCTGGACCCACACAGGCGACGATGGCGTGGACGCGTTCTACATCACGCCCAGGGAGCTTCCCAACGGGAACGCCGTCCCGGAGGGGATCGTCGAGACCCCAGTACAGGTAGGAGTCGACGGGATGAAGCCCCTGGACGGGGTTATCGCGTCGTCCGGGACGTCCGACCACAGGGTCGCCGCAGTGCTCGTCTCCGGATCCGGGCCCCAGGGCATGGACTGCGCCTTCGGGGACAACAGGATCTTCCAGCAGATCGCCTGGGGCCTCGCCCAGCAGGGTGTAGACGTCCTCAGGTACGACGACAGGACCTACGCCTACCCGTGGGACTCGGTGGAGCTGGGGAACTCCCTGGACATCGGGTACGAGACAGTCGACGACGCCGTGTCCGCCGCAGCCCTCCTGAAGGGTATGGGGTACGAGAAGGTGGTCCTCATCGGCCACAGCCTCGGAGGCATGATGGCTCCGGCCATCGTCCAGGAGTCGGATGGGCTGTACGACGGCATGGTCTCCATGGCCGGAAGCCCCAGGAGCCTCGCCGAGATCTCCTACGACCAGAACATGCTGCTCATCGAGGCCATGCCCGACGGGGAGCTGAAGGACCAGAGCATCCAGTACGTGGAGGCGCAGCTGGCGCTCGCCGGAACGCTCGACTCCATGACCGAGGAGCAGCTCCTCACGACGACCGTGTTCGGCATGTCCGCATACTACCTGAAGTCCATCGACGACTACGCGGTGGCGGACATCGCTCTTGGGCTCGACATCCCCATGCTGTTCATGCAGGGCATGTCCGACTGGCAGGTCTCCTACGAGAGGGACCACGGCGCGTGGATGGACATCCTCGACGGGAAGGAGAACGTCCGCGGCGTGATGTACGCGGGCCTGAACCACCTGTTCTGCTCGCCCGGCCAGTACGACGGCGACAGCTCGGACTACTACCTCACGCAGATGACGGTGAACCCGACGGTCATCGACGACCTGGCGGGATTCGTCCTGTCCGTCTGATCAAAACGGGGGTCTCAGGCCCCCTTCTCTCCGTTTCTTCTCGAGTACAGCTCCGACATGAGCATGCTCGTGACGGCGGTCTTCCCGGAGCGCAGGGACCTCTCCATCAGGGTCCTGACCGAAGCGTCGTCGAACATTCCTGTGGACAGGAGCTCGGCCAGCCTTGATGTGTCCCCCGAGGTCACCGCCTGCTCCGCGCGGGGCATTATCCTGCTGGACAGGTAGCGGCGGTAGCGCTCCCCGCACTCCGGCGTCAGGAGGACGGGATCCCTGAGCCTGCTGACGGCCAGCTCCTGAGTCATCTTGAAGTTCATGGCCTGGATGGCCTCGTCGAACGCCGGGAACCTCATGGGGTACCCGGAGAGGAAACCGAACCTGTGCCCGTCGGCTGTGGAGACCTCCACGTCAAACTCGGCGTCGAGCTCCAGGGAGCAGAAGGCCTCCATCGTCCCGCCGTAGGCTATCTCCCTGATCCCGATTATCCCGCCGAAGGCGTCGCGGTCGATCTCCGCGACGGTCCCCGGCACGGTGACGGTCCTGCCGTCGGACGCCGGCGATCCGGAGAGGAAGAACGGTCCGATTGCGACGACCGTGACCCCGTCTACGGAGTCCGGAACGACGATGTCGCGGTCCGTGGATACCAGCCTGGTTATGCGGCGCCCGCCTTCGCAGGGCTCGCTCTCGACCTTGTTCGCCATCGCAGACCCTCCGTCATCTCCACGAGGCGCCTGTCGCGCCCCGAGGTGAGCAGCTCCTCGTTGTACCTGTACAGCGGGCCGTCCACGTCCGAGAACATCACGACGCTGTAGCATCCGATCAGCCCGGCGAGCAGCGAGACGGGCTCCTGACCCTGTCCGAAGGCCGACACCATGAACGACATGGCGTTCCCGAGATGCGAGTCGAACCTCCTGCGGACGTCGTCCAGCGCCCTGCGGCAGTCCTCCCAGGCGGCGTCGGCGTCACCGGTTCCGCTGAGCGCGGACAGGCAGTACGCCGCTGTGCGCCTCGAGTCTGCGGTCCCGTTGCCCTCCAGGGACCTCCTCAGGTCGTCCCTGATGCGGTCCAGGTCGCCTGACCCTGCGCCCTCCAGCCTCCTCCGGAGATCCAGCAGGTCCATGCCCTCCTCGGCCTCGGAGTTGAGCCTCCCTATGATCACCGAGATCAGCGAGATCTTCTCCTCCGCCCCGGCGCCGGCGATCGCGTCTGGATCCGCGGCCCTGCCGTCGAGGATGGCGTCCACGTCGTGGTCCTCGGAGTACTTCCTGTGGAAGTCCATGTAGCGCTTGAACTCCGCCGCTATCTCGGGGTACCTGACGTATTGCGAGATCAGGTCCACGCCTACGTCCAGTCCGAGGCGCTCGTGCTCCCTCAGGACCATGGAAAGGTCCTCCCAGCCTCTTGGCGTCACGAAGGCGGGGCCGTCCGGGGTGTTCTCTATCCTGAGGAGGTTCTGGGGCTTGACCTGCAGGTAGTACGTGACGGCGTCGTGGATCCCGGCGCTCATGGCGTACTTGAGCCAGACGTCCGTGTCGGGCTCGACGTCGATCACCCTGATCCTGTCAAGGGTCGCAATGTCGAACTCCCTGGCGGAGGAGTTGAACTCCGGGGGGTTCCCGGCCGCGACGAGCACCCATCCGGAAGGGATGGGGTGCGGGCCGAACTTCTTGTTCTGCAGGAGGTCCAGCATCGCGGCTGAGAGGGTCTCGGACACGCAGTTGACCTCGTCAATGAACAGGATCCCCTCCCTGCGGCCCTGGGCCTCCATGGCCTCGTACACCGAGGCGACGATCTCGCTCATGGTGTACCTGGTGATGGGGTGCTCCACGCCTCCGTACTCGCGGGTCTCGATCATGGGGAGCCCGATGGCGGACTGGCGGGTGTGGTGGGTGATGGTGTACCCGACGTAGCCTATGTCCAGCTCCGCCGCGATCTGCGACATGATCGCCGTCTTGCCCAGGCCGGGCGCGCCGATGAGCATTATCGGTCTCTGCCTGTTCCTCGGTATGACGTAGTTCCCCGCGGGATCCTTGTCCAGATAGGAGCGGATCGCGTCCTTCACCTGATCTTTGGCGGATTGAATGTCCATCTTCTCTCACCATCTCTTCTGCTTACTGGGTATTTGGGGTTTGCGCAGGCCTCATTATGTCCTCGGTCCTGATTACTATCCTCATTGCCCACGGCGGCACCTCGTGGTCCCTGTACCTGTCGTCGCAGAACACGAACGCGGTGTCGTACCTCGGACGCCTCGTCGGGTACGTGCCGAACCCGTCCGTGAAGTACATCAGGCCCCTGAGGTCCCTGAACACGCCCTCGTCGACCATCCTGTCGACGTAGTCGAACACCGGCCTGAAGTCGGTGCCCCCTCCGCCCCTGAGCTCGAACCCGTTCACCAGCCTGCGCAGGTCGCCCTCGCAGGTGACGACGTCGTCCGAGCGCACCATATCGTCGCATTGGATGACATGGAGGTTGGCCCCGCGGCCGGCATGGGTCTGCCTGAGGACGTCGAAGGCCTCCTCGAGGAACCTGACCACGGGGCCTCTCATGGTGGAGCCTGAGGTGTCTATGGCGATGACGAACTCCTCCACCCTGCCGGAGTCTGACTGCTCCAGGGAGTCGATCAGCGGCATGTTCCCGTAGACGGACAGCCCGTAGGTGTAGTAGATGGGGTCGAACTCCGTCTGGCTCTCCCTGACCACGGTGCGGCTGGTCATGAACTTGCGCAGGAACGAGCGGTAGTCGTACCTCCTGCGGTTGCGTATCTTCAGGATCGACATCAGCGCCCCGGTCCTCCCCTCGTCGTCCCTGACGAAGCCCTCCACCTCGGCCATGACCTGCTGGGAGAGCTCCCTCCAGACTGAGTCGTCAAGGGCCCCGCGATGGGAGTGGTCGTCCCTGACGAACATCTTCCTGTGGGACTCCAGCTGCCAGGGGGACGTGTCCCTCACAACCTGGGACAGCAGGTCCGCCGACGGCGCGCCCGCCTTGGCGAACTGCCTCTCGCAGGCGAACATCCTGTCATCCCTGCCGGGGACGGACGTGTGCGGTGTGTCCAGGCAGTCGAGGACGTACTCCACGAGCATGTCCTCCGCCAGGTCGGTCTCGGGAGGGTTGCCGGGCGACCCGTGGCCGAGGACGCAGTGCAGGACGCAGTGGGCAAGGTCGCGGGTGACGGAGTTGGGCTCGTTCCTGAACGATGAGATCACCGTGTCGCGGCGGAACGTGACCGTCCTGCCGTCGCAAAACGGCCTCCCCTCACCGGGCTCGACCGCGGTCCTCAGCGAGAGCACGGCCCTGGAGAGGAAGCGCATGTCTAGGCATAGCCTGCTGGCGGCCGCGGACACGATCTCCGTCGCAGCGTCCCCCGGATCCATCGATACCGCCTCGGTAGTTCCCGCGCCTGTACTGGCGGGATTCCTTCGTCCTGCTCTCGAAGATGGCCCTGACCATCTCCGAGTCGTCGTAGCACAGCTCCCCGAGCTTGTAGTTGAACTTGTCCGCAGGGAGTCTGAACGGGCGGTCGGTGCGGACGTGGGATGTCCTGTCCAGCATAACCTCGTAGGGCTCCATGAGCCTGATGTCGGTCTCCGGGTGGTGTGGGTGGGATGTGACCATGTACACCGTGTACTCCTCGCCCCTCTTCTCGAGCACGATCACCGGGCGGTTCTTGGCCCCGGACCTGTCGTCGAAGTACACGTTGGCGTTCCAGACCTCCATCGGCCTCGGGTTCCCTCCTGACGACTGGCTGCGGAGCTTCATGCACCCGCCCATGCCGTTCCAGCGTATAACCCCAGCGGACACCGCGCCATGCCGATGCGGGTCGAAACAAGGTTTATATCCAGGGTCGGGTTAGGGGGACTCACCGGTTTAAATGGGCAAGTAGATCAGCCCGGTAGATCGCTGCCTTCGCAAGGCAGAAGTCGCGAGTTCGAATCTCGCCTTGTCCACCATTTTTCCTCATCCAGATCTCCGATTCATGGACATTTTCACTGTCCA